>Ga0209121_10000009_pt1 | contig 286146 bp, 254 predicted proteins | sample Cruoilmetagenom3_FD_187292 | JGI IMG/M metagenome (GOLD analysis project Ga0209121, IMG submission 187292) | Oil polluted marine microbial communities from Coal Oil Point, Santa Barbara, California, USA - Sample 3 (SPAdes) (version 2) | ecosystem: Environmental > Aquatic > Marine > Oil seeps ...
CGTTACAGAAGTTGCTTCTAGAGCAACAGTTGCTAGGGGAGTACTTGTAATGGCCTGAGATGGATATGTTTTAGAATTAGTTTGATCAACAACTTGAATGAAGACTTCTTCAGAAGCAGCGATAGAGTCAACTAGAGTTTGTCTTAGAGTTTTACCACCAGAACAAGATGAACCGTAATCAACTTCAAAGTGAAATACACCATTTGATAAAGGAACAGCAGCATCATTTACAGTACATAGAATAGTTGGAGCAGAAGTAACGATATTAAGAGTCAGACTAACAGGGCCTGTAATTGGCGCACCATTAGCAGCGGTTAATCTACCTGAATATGAAATTTTCTCTGTCCCAAAAGAGAGTGATGACAGTGCCATGGTCATTATGAATGCCATTAGCAGCTTTTTTATTGTATGTTGCATTATTCTTTTAATTGATTTAGGTTTTTCATTCTAGTCTATTCGGTAAGTTATTTATTTTACTTAAATAAAATTACTGTTTATCGTGATTTATATTGATTCTGGGAAAATTATAGGGTTATTTACATATTGCTTCTTTAATTAATTATCTCTTCAAGAGATGATTCAAGTATGTTGCTTGAGTCTATCTCATACTTCGAGCTTCCACTTGTAATCGAATGATCTCCTATCGCGGCAGGTTCCCTAAAGATTCCATAGCTGTAAAATGATCCACTAAATTCTATATTTCCATAGCTATTGATGACTGGCACAGCTGTTGTACTTTGACTATCAACTAGGTAGTCGAAGTCTTGTAGAATTATCCTATGAGTAACACAATTTCTTTTTGCCTCATCTATAGTATTTCTATTTGCTAGTATTGAAATAAAGTAGTTCCCAATTGAACCGTATTGCATAATATCTGGTTTAAGTGGTGAGGTAATTGTTGCGAAAACAGAACTCAAATCATACAGATCTGGAGATGAATCACCATCAAGGTCTACACCATAGCTAGCATGAGCATACCCCTCTTCAATTTGTTTACAGTTTAGTGCGGATGGGTCTGTTGATAAATTATATAGTCCATAATCAAATCCACTACTTCCAAAGTCAGTTGAATTGATCGCTATATTTGTTTCTTGTGTTGTTTGAATATATTGAACATCTACTACAGAAGACATATTGGGTAATGTTTGATCGACTAAGTATGTTCTTGATACTGTGTCTCCGAGAAGGCCTACTGTACTTACACCTACAAAACTTAAGCAGAAGTTTCCATCGGCCGAACCAACATCAACAGCGGCACTATACGCAGTTCCTCCTGCGCTTGGAGTTGGATCACAGCAGCTTCCTTCAGCTAGGCAGTAGTATATTTCTCCACCGATATCAGAACTTAAACTAACACTAGGATTTGTGGAATAGTTACCTGCACCAAGGTCAGCACTAACAACAGGTGCTTCTCGTTCTGTAGTGCTTGATGAGCTACTTGTTGAAGTAGTACTCGAAGGTTCACTTTCCGAACTAGATTCTTCTTGACCAGAATCACAGTTCGGAGCACAAGCTGCTACACCATGAATATTTTCATTTGTAACTTCTGTATTTTGAGTAAGTCCTTTATTTGGTGACTGAGTACTTCTTATATTTCTTCTATTTTCTTGTTGGTTACTTAGATCAGATCTCCGATTATTACTATTGATTGGGCTTTGTGTGTTACTAAGAGAATTGGAGTTAGAAATATTTCTATAACTAGAGTCTTCCATTCTGTTATCATTATTGTAAGAAATGTTAGTGTTGTTACTAGAACTAATATCACTTTCATTATTTTGGTTGGGAAGACTTTTAGCCGTTATGCCCTTTGAGTTTTTTACTGAAGCTGGTTTTCTTCTGTTTTGATACTTTTCTAGTCTATTCCCAACTTTTCTATCTTGAGTTGTCTCTGACACTTGATCTTCATCAGTTGTGTCATCTGTTATTGTATTAGTTAGTCTCGGGGCAAAGTAGAGCAATGTGGCCGTACAGCCAATTAGTGCAGAAGTTTTTAATAGAAAATTTCGAAAATCATTTAACATACTTGACTGCTCGGTTATTGATTTTGTTTAGTTTAGACCTTATTAGGTCAATTGACCTTTTTTATAGTATTTTCAGCTACTTGTCTTTTGCTGATATTTTATAAAGTTTAAGAAGTGACAAGACTTAGTGTCAATTTCGCTATGTTATAACTTGTTAGCTCTGAGCCATGACATTAGTAGGGTATTTATATTTAATATCTTCATGAAAAATCTAACGATACATATTTTATTTTTAATTCTTATTTCCTCTTTCTCTTTTGCATCAAGTGCTGCTTACCCTGCCCACTGGTGGCAAGAAGTTGATAGGTCAACGGCTCCAGGTTGGGAAGTTCTTCCTCAGCAAGCAGGTGAGGGAGAAGTGATTCTCTCGAAGAGAAATGAGCTAGGAATACTATCTAACTTCGCTGCAACTGACTTTGTTTATAAGGGGATACTGTACAAATCTGTGGAAGGTTTTTGGCAGTCTTTAAAATATCCTGAGTCTGACATAGACCCTAGAGCAACTTATGAAGGGATAGAATGGCCTTACACAAGGGCAGAGGTTGAATTAATGGTTGGCTTTTTAGCACGTAAGGCCGGTGGTTATGCCAACTCTAATATGAGAGAGATGGGAATTGATTGGGTTACTTTCCAAGGGAAGAGGATCAAGTTCTGGACCAATATAAAAGGAGCTCACTACGAGCTGATAAAAGATGCTCTTAGAACCAAAGCTAAACAGAACCCTAGAGTAATGGAGATTCTTCTTTCAACAGGAGATCTGATCCTAAGGCCTGATCATATAATGGGTGATGCGCCTCCTGCTTGGTTCTACAATAAGATTTGGATGGAGCTAAGGTCTGAATTTAAGGAAGAATTTCTTTAAAATAATGGGAGAGCTAATTCTCCCTTTTTTAATATATAAATATGACACGTTGCATTGCTTGTGGACTCTATTTCTATTATATTTTTTAAAAATAATAATGAGGAGTTCCTATGAAGAAGAGAGTTTTATCAATACTTCTATTACTGAGTTTAAACTCAGCTTACGCTATATCTGATTCTGATTGTAGAGATGTGTATAATGAATCGTTTAAAGATCTAGTGAGTGCTTCTAAAGACTTCAATAATGGTTATTCTGATAAGTTTGAGTTCTCAATGCAAGTTGCTGAAATATCAACTCGTGTTTCTGGCACCCGCGCTATTTGTTTAGCTGTAGAGAGCCCAGAGAATAAAAAGTGTGTTATGGCCTATAAGAAAAGGTATAAGACGCTTAGAGATCAAATTAAACTATCTTCAGTACTAGTTGGAAACCAGACTGAAGTGAAGCCGAGGTTAATTCAGAGTATTTCCAATGAGTTCACTTCTTTGATTAACCGTGTTAAGTGCGGTGACTTATAATAATTAATTACTTAAATCATTGACATCTAGGCGGTCATGAATTAATTAATATAGCCTATTTACAAGTGTAATAAAGAGTTTTGTAGGAGTTTATACATGCTAACAATTAGAATGCAACGTGGTGGCAGAGTACATATGCCAATTTATACTATTGTTTCAACGGACTCACGTAATCCAAGAGATGGAAAATTTCTTGAGAGACTAGGTCAATACAATCCACATATCGAAGGTTCAGAACTTATCGACATTAAAGCTGATAGAATTACTGCTCTTATTAAGAGTGGAGCTACTTTGTCTGATACAGTTAGAACACTTTTAAAGAAAAACAATATCCAAGTAGGTTAAGTTTTTCTTATTTCTCTTTTTATCTTAGGATATTAAAGAGAAATTCGCCTATGGCGGAACAATGTTAATGGAAATGGTATTCCTAGGGGATACCTGTAGAAAGTGAGAGTTGAAATGAGCGAATTAAAAGATCTAATCCATTACGTTTCTAAATCTCTTGTCGACATGCCAGATTCGGTAGAAGTAAACGAAATTGTAGGTGAACAAACTACAGTAATCGAGCTTAAAGTTGATAAGTCTGACTTAGGTAAAGTTATCGGTAAGCAAGGGCGTACAGCTAGGGCCTTAAGAACTATTCTTAATGCTGCTTCGACTAAGTTGAAGAAAAGATCTGTACTAGAAATTATCGAATAATTTTTATTAAAAGACGCAATATAGAGACCTCACTTATGTGAGGTTTTTTTTTACCTAAGTTCTTAAAATCTACCAACTTCCTCTACTTTATTTATCAATTTAAATTAATTTCACTAATAGATTTATAGTTAGGTACTATTCTATCATTATGGATAATTCTAATTATACAATATTGATTGTCGAAGACGAAGAGGATCTTCTTGAGATTTGCGAAGACACTTTTGAGATGGAATGTTTTAAAGTTGTGGTCGCAAGAGATGGTGAAGAGGGTCTAGAACTTTTTCTCTCTAGAGATATTGATCTCATTTTGTCTGATTCAAAAATGCCTAAGATGGGTGGAATTGAGTTATTGAACAAAATAGGAAAAAGTCATAAAAATACTCCACCATTTTTCTTACTTACTGGAGATGTTTCTTTATCTGAAGATGAATTAATCAAAAAAGGGGCAAAGGGTCTCATATTGAAACCTTTTGATCTTGATGAGATAGTAAAGAAGGTAGAAGCGACTTTAACAGAAAGGTAGTATGTCTTATAAAGTTAAGGCCAAGAGCTTTTTAAATATTTCAGATCAGTTTAAGCTTGGTGAGTTACCAACAGAGAAGCAGCATCCTAAAACTAAAGGTCTTTCAGACTGGACGAAAAATAACCTAGAACTTGCACTAGAGCGAATTAAAGAAGTTGAGATTGAACTTCTTGAGATGGCCATTCTTAAACAAGAAGAGGTTTCTCTATTCACTAAAGATGTTCAAGAAGTCCTTGGAAATGGAGGACGTGTTTTTCTCTGTGGCTGTGGAGCAACTGGTAGGCTCTCTCTTGCACTTGAAACTATTTGGAATAAGAGTGGAGGCGAAAAAGGAAGAGTTATCTCTTTTATGGCCGGTGGGGATGTAGCGCTAATTCATTCTATTGAAAACTTTGAAGACCATCCCGAATACGGAGAGAGGCAGTTAAAAGATTTAGGTTTTTGCAAAGATGATCTACTTATTGCAATTACTGAGGGGGGAGAGACACCCTTTGTTATAGGAGCTGTAGAAGCGGCCAGTGAGATCTCTAAAAAGAATCCATACTTTCTATACTGCAATCCAGATAAAGTCCTAAGTGCAATAGTCGAGCGCTCTCGAAAAGTTATTGCAAATCCTAAAATAAAAAAGCTTAACCTTAGTGTCGGAGAAATGGTTCTAGCTGGTAGTACTAGAATGCAAGCGAGTACTATTCAAATGCTGATTACAGGTCAGGCGCTTTTTAATTTAGATCAATCTTGGTTGCTGAAATTTAAGAGCAAGTTCAAATCAATTGAATTTAATATTTTAAAAAAGTTTATAGAGTGTGAGAGCAAAATTTATAAAAATAATGGAGGAGTTGTCTACTCAACTCAAGACCTTCTTGCAATTACTGTTTTGACAGATACGACTGAGAGATCTCCAACTTTTAGTTTGCTACCTTTTGAAGAAAACCAAAAAAATAATCAAAAAAAATACTCTCTTTGTTATCTTTCACTTTCTGAGGAAGAGGAAGTAGAGACAGCTTGGGAAAAATTACTTGATAGAGCGCCAAGAGCATTAGAGTGGGAAGAAACAAAACAATTAACTACAATCAATAGACTATATGGTTTCGATATCTCTTCAGAATCACTTACTAAGAGGAAGTCGTATTGCTCAGGAGAGCAGTTTGAATTTCATATTTACTTAGAAGGTAATAAATTAAATCTAAAATTCAAAGAACTCTCTGAGAGCATTGACTTTGAAGGCTTTGATCTACTCTCAATACACCTAATTCTTAAAGTCTTATTAAATACTCACTCTACTTTAGTCATGGGAAGATTGAATCGATATAAGAGTAATATTATGACTTGGGTTAGACCTAGTAATAATAAACTCATTGATAGAACTATTCGTTATATTTTAATTTTATTAAAAGAGAAAAGTATTGAGAAGAGTTATGAAGAAGTCTGCTTGAAATTATTTGAAGAAATGGAGAGAACAGAGAAAGATGACTCTCTAGTTATGAAAACACTAGAGAGTATATTAAAGTCTACTTAGTTATTTTTTTGTCTTCTTCTTTTTTTGCATCATCAGAATCGCTTTCATCCATTCCTTTTTTGAAGTTTTGAATGGCCTTTCCTAATGAGCTTCCGAGTTGAGGTAGTCTTTTACCACCAAAAAGTAAGAGAACTACTGCTAAAATGACTAAACTTTCACCGACACCAAATCCCATCACTACATCCTTAGTCTAATAAATCTTAGACATGTCCATTGTGTACTTTCCTGGTGAGTACTCGGCAAATCTCTTTGCTTTAATACTCTTGTACAGAGGCTTGCTATTTGAGTAACTAGAGTATGGATAAATAGCGATACCACCTCTTGGAGTAAATTCTCCTATGACCTCAATATACTTTGGTTTCATAAGTTTTGCTAGGTCATTACAGATTTTTTGTATGCAGTCTTCGTGAAAGTCACCATGGTTTCTGAAGCTAAAAAGGTATAATTTCAGTGATTTACTTTCGACCATTTTCTTATCTGCAATATAATTTATGTATATCCTTGCAAAGTCTGGCTGTGCAGTTTTAGGGCAAAGGCTTGTAAATTCAGTACATAGGAATGTTGTCCATGCGTCACTTTTAGGATTTTTATTATCGAAGGCCTCTAGTACTTCAGGAGCATATGTCATTGAGTATTGAGTCTCTGCTTCACCAAGCTTGAAATTTTCAAGTTCTTTTGCGTCGCGTCCTGTGTTCTTTTTAACTGCTTTTTTCTTTGCTTTTACTTTTGCCATCTGCTCTTCCCCTTATCGTATAAATCAGGTACATTATGCGCTCTAAATAGTCAAAAAGATGTGAAAATATGACAGATAAAACTACAAATTTTTTAGGCCCTGCCGAGTCTCTCGGACATAGAAAAACAAAAGTTGTCTTTGTACAGCTTGGTTCTCCGAAGTCACCCAAAGTAAAGGATGTCAGGACATTCTTAAAGGAATTCTTAGGCGACCCAAGAGTTGTTGATATTAATCCACTACTATGGAAAATTATCCTTAATCTCTTCGTCATTCCTTTTAGACCAGCAAGGTCTGCTAAGCTTTACTCTAGGATATGGAATGGAAGTAGCTTTCCCTTAATTGATAATACAATTTCATTTACTGATAAGGTGAGAGAAAAACTTAAGACTAATAAAGTTGAAGTTAACCACGCTTTCTTACTTACGGCTCCAACTGTTGCAGACGTTTGGGATCAATGGGAGAAAGATGTTGAGGAAGATGCTTCTCAAGCGGCAACTGAACTCTTAATAGTTCCAATGTTTCCTCAGTACTCTGAAAGTACTATCGCTTCTGGAATGGATGGTTTCTTTGGCGTTCTTAAAAATAAAGTTCAAATACCTCCGTTTAAATTTTTAACAAACTTTCATAGATCAAGTGCATTCATAGATAACTCTGTAATCCAAATTGATAAATTTCTTAAGTCTTTTAAGGAGTCAGGAAATCAAAGTGATAAATTAATAATTTCTTTTCATGGGATACCAAAGAGAAGAGTTATTTATAAAAAAGATATCTACTACAAGCACTGCTTTGAAACATACTTTTTAATTAAAGAGAGAGTATCAGAGATAGATCCTGAAAATATTCTCATCACATTCCAATCACGTTTTGGTTCTGAGGAGTGGTTAACTCCTTATACTGAAGATGTAATGGAAGAGCAGATTAAAAATGGACACCAAAACATTGCAGTTTACTGTCCAAGTTTTGTTGCAGACTGTTTAGAAACAACTGATGAAATTGCGACAGAGCTAGCAGAAGAGGCGAGTGAGCTCGGTGGTAAGATTCAGTTTATTGAATGTTTAAATGATAATGAAAAGTGGTGTGAAGATTTCTCATCTTTTATTGAGAATCAATGTGAAGCATCAGCAGAAGTTAAAGATAAAGATTTCTACTATATGAAAAAAGAGGATTATAAAAGTATGGAAAAACCAACAATGAAGTCAGAACCCTTAAGTGATAATGCTAAGAGTTCTTTAAAGATAGTGTTCTTAACATTGTTCTTAGACCTTGTCGGGTTTTCAATTATTTTTCCTTTATTTCCAGCACTAGCTAAGCACTATATTAAAGTCGATGGAGATAATTACTTTCTAAACTTAATCTTTAGTGGAATTGAAACACTAACTGCAACGGGTGGCGCTGGAAAACTTTCATCGATTGTTCTCTTTGGTGGAGCACTAGGAGCTCTTTACTCATTTTTACAATTTATTGCAGCTCCTGTTTGGGGAAGAATATCGGATCGTATTGGTAGAAGACCTGTACTACTCATATCAGTTTTTGGACTGGCGCTCAGTTATGTAATGTGGTTTTTCTCAGGATCATTTACAACTCTAATTCTTGCTCGATTTATAGGTGGAATTATGGGCGGAAATATTTCAACTGCAACTGCAGTTGTTGCTGATGTGACTTCTAAAGGTAACCGCTCAAAAGGGATGGCCACAATTGGAATAGCCTTTGCTCTTGGATTTATTATAGGTCCAGCAATGGGTGGAATTATGTCTTTAATAGATCTAACTTCTTACTATCCACAGCTTGCAAGTTATGGAGTTAATCCATTCTCAATGTCTGCTGCTATTGCATTTGTTCTAAGTGCATTTAACTTATACTTTCTCGCTAAAAACTTTAAAGAATCACTTCCAGAAGAGAAGAGAGGAAAAGTTCATACAAGTGAGAGAACATTTAATCCTCTTCAACTTTTCAAACCACTTCCTTATGAAGGTGTGAATATAACAAACTTTGGTCACTTTCTTTTCTTAATGGCCTTCTCTGGAATGGAGTTTACTCTAACTTTCTTAGCTGTTGAGAGACTGGCCTATTCACCAATGGATAATGCCTATATGTTCATTTTTATTGGATTTGTGATTGCTCTTGTTCAAGGTGGCTTTGTTAGAAGAAAGGCTGGTGAAATGGGTGAGAGAAAAGTCGCTCTAATGGGACTAATTTGTTTAATTCCTGGTTTAGTTGCAATTGGTTTTGCTGAATCAAGCTTACTTCTCTATGTAGGGCTATTCTTTTTAGCAACTGGTTCAAGTATGGCGATACCTTGTTTAACATCTCTTGTGTCACTTTATACACCTGCTGAGCAACAAGGTCATAGCATTGGTATATTTAGATCTCTAGGGGCCTTAGCAAGAGTTATAGGGCCAATTATAGCCTCAATTATCTACTGGAAGTATGGATCTAGCTCTCCTTACTTTTTAGGGTCTGCATTTTTAATTCTTCCAATAATTCTTGTTTCACTTCTAAAGAAGCCTAACGAGAATATTTAATACGTTTTCAAACTTTCCTCTCACTAAATAGGTGAGAGGAGATTTCTTATAATTCTCCGCTATTATCTATTTACACCTTTACACTGCGAATCAAGTACGATATTTGATTTCACATATTTTGTGAAAAACCTATCTTGGAGAATTAAATGAAGAATCTTGTGCTTTCAATTCTATTTTTATTACCATTTTCTGTTTCGGCTACATTAAATCAGATAGTTACTAACATAGTTCCAGTTGAGTTTAGCTGTGTTATCCCAGGTCATGGTGGTGGATGTTCAGTAGAGTCTTACACTTTAAATGCTCCTGACGATGCAAGATACGTGAAGGTTTTCACAACTTTTGGTGAGAATGGAGTCATTGAAAGTGATGAGTTTGAGGCCGCTAATGTAACTTCAATTAGATTGATCACACCTCTAAATATTTATCAAACTGATGAAGATTTATTAATGATTGGAACTGATGAGACACTTGCAAATATTTTATTCTTTAACGAAGAAATGCAATTAATTGAAACAAGAAAATTAACTTTTAAGGTTAGTATCAAAGACGAGTACTAGGCGTATATATAAGAGGTGGGTTCTCCACCTCTTATCATTAAATTATTCTGAAATTTGTGATTGAATAAAGTTTTGAACTCCAACTTTTTCAATTAAACCTTGTTGTGTTTCAAGCCAGTCAATGTGCTCTTCTTCACTATCAAGAATTTCTTTTAAAAGATCTCTTGTTACATAGTCCTGCTTCTTTTCACATAGAGAAATAAACTCTCTTAGCTCTGGAACAGCTTTGTATTCAACTTCTAAGTCTGCAGCAATTAACTCTTCTATGTTTTGACCAATCTTTAATCTGTTAAGCTTTTGAAGGTTTGGTAATCCTTCTAAGAATAGAATTCTTTTGATGATTTGGTCAGCATGTTTCATCTCATCAATTGATGCATCATACTCAAGCTTTCCAAGTTTCTCTAATCCCCAATCCTCAAGCATTCTTGCGTGAAGAAAGTACTGATTAATTGCTGTTAATTCATTTGCTAAGACAGAGTTTAATGCCTCAATAATTTCTTTATCACCTTTCATATAGATTCCTTTAATTAGTTATTAATTTATAATGATATTATAGAGAATGAGAGTGAGGGGGGCAATGGAGTTATTTCTTTTTCTTTTCTTGTAAACCTACAGATTTCTTAAGAGACATCTTCTCAATGGCATCAATTAGACAAATTCCACAGCTATCACCAACACCTAAGTCCTTTAGAATGTCCGTAGGCTTAGAGTCAGGCTTTATGGCCTTCTCTAGCTGCTCTTCTGTAATGCCTTTGCAGATGCATATATACATAGTCTTCTACCCGTTATATTCCTGTTAACTTATCGGATCTTTCTTAGATAAGCTTAACATTTGTTTTATTGTACTATGATAGAGTTTGTGGAGTCAAACTTTTCTTTGATGCTTGAATAAGTTGCTGTTTTTGCGTTGGGTTATAGTGTAACCTTTTCATCCTGTATTGTGTGCGTGGCGTCAAATTGATAATAACACCTCATGATTTTAGGAAAATTAACTAAATTACTATTAACTTATACTATCGCTACTAGCGTCTGTTATGCAGAGAATGCTGGTCTACACTTGAGCGATAGTGACTTCGATGTTCACTCTAATAATCCACAGGAAGTGATGATCTTAAATGATGGCTATAGTGCCCTCGAGAAGAGATTAGAGTTAATAGAAAAAGCTAAGAGCACGATAGATCTGGAAACTTTCATCTGGCATGCTGATAAAACAGGGCAGATTTTATTACATGCACTTATCAAAAAAGCTCGTGAGGGTGTAAAGGTTAGATTGTTGATTGATAAGTTTGTAGGTGCGAAAGGGATTAATTTTTTCATTGCTCACGAACTAAGAAAAGAAAATATAGAAGTAAAATACTATAATCCAACTCCACTATACAGAGTTGTTGAGGCCCAGTGGAGAAATCACAAAAAGTCTCTAACTATTGATAAGAAAGAAACAATCATAGGTGGAAGAAACATAGGCGATGAATACTTTGACTTTAGCCATGTTTATAATTTTGTTGATAGAGATATTTGGTTCAAAGGTGACTTGGTTGAAGCTGTTGCTTTAAGTTTTGAAAGTATATGGACTTCAAAAGAATCTGTATCTGTAGAAAGAGATAAGGAACCATCTAAAAAAGATTTGATATATATGAGAAACTCTAGAGGCAGTTCTAGAGCTCTTCTCCAGTATCTAGACGACAGTAGAGTATGGGATCAGTCAGTACATTTCGCTAAGGATTTCGTAAGTCTTGAAAATGAAAAATACAACTTAAGAGATGAAGTACGACATATTGCTTTGATGCAAGCTCCAAATCAATACTATGGTGTATGCTCAAGTGCTTCCTTTGTGTCAGATCGTCCTATCTCTCATGAGACAGGTAAGACGGCACGTGTACTGAAGAAAGAAATATATAAGAGAATAAATAACTCTAGGGATTCTATTCATATTGAAAGTCCATATTTTATTGTAAATAACGAGACTGAAGAAATTTTAAAAGATGCTCTAAAAAGAGGTGTTCGCACATCTCTATTAACTAATTATCTATACAGTACAGATGCCATATATGTCTCAGCCGCATTTAATTCTATTGCTAGAGATTGGCTAAGTAGCGGACTAGATATTTATCTTTATTCTGGAGATACTCAGACTGGTTACGAAACAATAAATAGTGATGTTCAATCTTCAAGATGGGGAACACATGCAAAGTCTGCAGTTTTTGATGATAATTCAATCATGATTGGCTCATTCAATTTTGATCCAAGAAGTTATAATTTCTCTGCTGAATTAGCATTCTTTTGTGATGGCGATGAAAATTTAGCAAAGGCACTTCAGGAAGATATAAATCAGAGGCATAGAGACTCTACACTTTTACAAAAGTCTGACCTGACAAATAATCCTGATCATATCGATGAGTCACTTTACAGCAGAGTCGGTCTTGGTAAGAAAATCCTATACTACTTATTTAAAGGACCTTCTAATCTCTTTGACTTCATCCTCTAGTTTACTATGTTTTGGTGAACTCTCGTGATCAACTCTTTTGCTATATTAATATCACAAACCTTCTCAAGGGCCTCAAAGCCAGGACAAGGGTTTACTTCTAATAGGTAGAGCTGATTGTCAGTTTCTAAAATATCAATACCACCATAGAATAAATTTGTATTTCTTTGGATGACTTTGAAGAAGCTCGTGAGCTCATCACTCAAGTCTTTTGGGTCAATTGAAAAGCATTCACTTCTTTCAGCATTCAATCTAAATTCATCTTGTCTCTTTGAGTGTTTTTCAAATGCTCCAACAACACTCTGACCAATGAAGAAGAGTCTGTACTCTCTAATTCCTTTCATTCTTGGCTGGATGATAAAGCGTTGGTCTTTGAAGTGATAATAACTCTCAAGCTGAGTGTAGAGCGAATCCATACCTCTACATAGACTCATTCCAAGACCTTTATTACTTCTTGTAGGCTTAATAATATACTCATCCTCATGGACTGACGCACTAGGAGGAAAGTCAATAATACCTTCAAGACTATCTCTTGTTACTTTCCCTCTTATCGCCCGAGTAGGTACACAGCTGACTTCTAGATTGTTTAAGAAAATATGAGTCGATAATTTGTCTCTAAAAGTTTGTAGTTCCTCAATAGGGTTTAGAATTAAGGCACCATTATTCTTCCAAGATTGGCAAAGCTGTAGATCGTAGTCATCGTAGAGTATGCCAGAGTACCGATTGAAGACGACTGTAGAGGAGCTGCGCTCATTTTCACTCCAATGACTCGCATCGTAAACATCTAAGTGCTTGGTTTCTAAGCCTAATTTTTGCGCTTCTTCCATAATTCTTTGGCTTGAATAAAGTTGACTACTCTTAGAAATAACTAGTATTTTCATAGCTAAGCTCCCCAAAAAGGGTATTTTTAGTGTTATTAAAAGGTTATAATATTCATATATTTTAACACAAGAATCGAGAAGAAAATGACAAGAGTTTTTATTACTTTGATATTCGTTAGTCTACTTTCAGGATGTGCTCTCTTTGATAAGATAAGCTATTTCAAAGAAGAGACGAAGCCACCTGTTGAAGTGAAGAAGATTGTCGTTGATATCCCAAAGAAAATAACTCCTAAGCTTCCGCTATGGGAGAAAATTCCCCAGAATAAAGTGGTAGATAAGTACTGTGACAAAGTAGAAGCTAAGTTTAGACATTGGGGTTGGGGAAGAAGTCGTTGTAAGAATATAAAATGGAAAAATGTAAGGAAGTCATTCCTTGGAGACCCACTTATTTGGACAGTTTACGGAAGTGAAGAATTACAAAAAACCGCAACACCAAAAGATATGACATTAATTCTCTGTGGAGTACACGGAGATGAGATTACTCCAATTAAGTTTTGCTTTGATATCATTCACCATATTGAACGAGTCATGAAAGGACACATTCCAGGTCATGAGGAACTTAAAGACAAGCTCGTCGCTATTGCACCTATTGTAACTCCAGATTCCTTCTTTAAAAGGCGTCCGACTCGTACAAATGCAAGAGGGGTTGATGTTAATAGAAATTTCCCTACTAAAGATTGGAATAAAGACGCAATTAGACTGTGGAAATCAAGATATAGAAGCGATAAGAGAAGATACCCAGGTCCTAAGGCCCTAAGTGAGCAAGAAACATACTTCCAAGTAAACTTGATCAAGAGATATAGACCTACAAAGATCATAACTGTTCACGCACCTTTAACTATTCTTGATTACGATGGTCCTGACTTTAGATCTGAGCATAATCATGGAGACCCTCTGTTAGCTCCAAATGCTCAAGAGTTACTTGTTCAAATGAGTAAAATGTCTAATGATTACAAAATCAAAAATTATCCATTCTTTCCGGGGAGTCTTGGAAACTATGCAGGTAATGAAAGAAATATACCTACCTATACACTTGAGCTACCAACTTCTGACAATAGAAATCATAAGAAGTACTGGGCCAAGTTTAAGAAGGCGATTCATTCAGCAATTCTCCACGATATGAAAAAGGAAGTAGAAGTTGCTAAAAGGCCAAGTAAAGAGGGTGAAAACACAACTCATTAGTTTTTCTGATGGTGAAAAACTTACTTGTTATTTATCGTGTTTTTAACTACTTCGGCTATTTCGCTTGACTGAATTTAGAGTCTAGATTAATCAAGAAGCTACTAATTTAACTTAGAGTTTTAAGTAAAGAGGAGCTCTCTTTGAAGCAAGAAATCATAAAAGAATCTCTCCCTAAATTACTCCGTCCTAAGGAGTATTACCTCAATGCTATTGAGTCTAAAAGTATCTACTCAAACGCTACTCATATCATCGGATTTGGTTTCGATGGAACAGCTTGCTTTAGAAAGGGAACCAAAGAGGGACCTGATGCTCTTAGAGTAATTAGCGATGGGATAGAGGATTATTCTCCTTATTTAAAACAAGGTACAGATGAAATAAATCAATTCTACGATCTGGGAAATCTAAATGTAGGTAGTACGGAAGATGCAGATACGAATTGGAAAATGGCAACTGATGAATACTTTGAAATCTTCTCAGATATTGATTTAAAGAAGAATAAAGTAAAAACATTAACTTTAGGTGGAGAGCATTCAATAAGCTTTGCCCCACTTAAAACATATTTAGATCAGTATGAAGACCTTGTTGTCATTCATCTTGATGCTCATGCAGATCTTCGCGATGGTTACTTGGGCCATCACTACTCACACGCTTCAATAATACGCCGTGCTCTTGATCATTTTAAAGAAGGTCATGAGCTAATCCAATACGGTATTCGTTCAGGAACAAAAGAAGAGTTTGAATGGATGCATGAGAATAAAACAATTAAACTCTCAAGAAATGAATTCTTAGAAGCTGTTAAAAATATTAATAAGGATAGACCAGTCTATTTAACTTTTGATTTAGACTACTTTGATCCAAGCTTCTTTCCTGGAACGGGAACTCCTGAGCCAGGAGGAGAGGATTTTCATTCATTTATATCGTTTGTGAAAATATTAATGGAAAAGAATTTTGTAGGGTGTGATGTTGTAGAGCTTTCACCAGTAATAGATCCAACAGGCAATAGTGATGTTTTTGCAGCAAAAATTGTAAGAGAACTTTTAATAGCTCTCAATTAGGAAATTAATATGACTAAGTGGACGATAAACGATTCAAAGAAATTATATAAAATCAACGAGTGGGGAGAAGGTTACTTCTCTGTTAATAATCTTGGTAATCTCACTGTTAGAACAGAATCTAAAAAGTCTGGAGAGTTTGATATTGCCTCTGTTATTGAAGAGATGAAAGACCAAGGAGTGAAGTTTCCTGCAGTTATTCGTTTTCATGACATCCTACGTTCGAGAGTTAAGCTCATTAATAAAGTCTTTAGAGAGACTATTGAAGAGTATGATTATGAAGGACGCTACTTCGGTGTTTACCCAATAAAAGTAAATCAAATGAGGGAAGTCGTTGAAGAGATCGTTGACGCTGGAGTTAAGTACGACTACGGACTTGAAGCTGGAAGTAAGCCTGAACTCTTAGCTGTACTTGCAATGAATGATAGTAAGAAGTCTCTAACCATTCTTAATGGATATAAAGACGATGATTATATGAGACTTGCACTTCTTGGAAGAGAAGTGGGAAGAAAGATTATTATTGTTATTGAAAAGTTTTCTGAAATTGGAAAAATTATTCGCCTAAGTAAAGAGCTAGGTGTTGAACCACTTATTGGACTAAGGGGAAAAATGAGTGTTCCTGGGTGTGGAAGATGGTCTGGTTCATCTGGTGAGCGTGCTAAATTTGGTCTTTCTGTTTCTGAAATACTACAAGCTGTAGAGTTGTTTAGAGAGAGTGGACTTGGCGATTGTATAAAATTATTTCACTTTCATATTGGTTCTCAAATTCCTGAGATTAGATCTTTCAAAGAGGCGATTAGTGAAGGTGGGAGAATATACGCTAAGCTAGTTCAAGCTGGTGTTCCTATTGAATACTTCGACATTGGTGGAGGGTTAGGTGTCGACTACGATGGAACTCGAACGATCAATGACTCTTCTACGAATTATTCTTTAAATGAATATGTCTCTGACGTTATCTATAGCCTTAAACAAATCTGTGACCTAGAAGGCGTGACACATCCTAATATTGTTACAGAGTCTGGAAGAGCTGTGACTGCACATCATTCCTGTGTTGTTACAAATGTCATAGGTAAAATTGATGCCACTTCAGACTATAATACTAAGAAAGTTACAGGTGAACATATACTTGTAAGTAATATGAGAGAGCTTGAAGAAGAGCTACACTTAAAAGAGAGCTTACAAGAAACATATAACGATGTGATCCAATTAAAAGAAAATGCACTAAATGCATTTAAACTTGGAATCCTATCCTTAGAAGAAAGAGCAAAGATAGAAACTATCTATACTCGTGTTTTAAACTTTATAACTAGTCGATTGCTCACATCTGAAAAAGTTCCTGAGGAACTACAGTCTCTTGTTGATGATAATGCAGCTAAGTATCTTTGTAACTTTTCTGTCTTTCAATCTGCGGCAGATAGTTGGGCAATAGGACAGGTTCTTCCTGTGGTTCCAATTAAAAGACTTCATGAGAAGCCTAGTGTAAACTGCTCTATTGCTGATATTACTTGTGATAGTGATGGGAAGATAGATAAGTTTATTGATGAACAAGGGCATAGAACTACGTTTCCAGTTCACGAATTAAATGAAGATGACTACTACGTTGGAATATTTTTAACGGGTGCTTATCAAGATGTTATGGGGGATATGCATAATCTCTTTGGTAGACTAAATGAAGTCCATGTCTTTAAAGATGAAGAAGATGAAAGTGGTTTCTATATAGAAGAAATAATTAAAGGTCAGTCATGTGCAAAAGTTCTATCGACTATGCAGTACAATCCACAGTATATGGCCTACTCTTTAAAGAAAGTTGTTGATAGGGAAGTTGCTAGAGGAAAGATACAGCCTCGACGTGGAGTTAAGCTTGTTGATTTCTATGAGGATTGCTTAAGAAGTTATACATACTTAGATTCTTAGAACTAGGAGAGCTTATCTGCTAAAGGGATAGAAAGCTCAAAAGTAGTATTTGCGGCCTCAGGAATAAGCCTTAGGTCGCCATTGTGAAAGTTCGCAATTTTTTTACAAATACTTAATCCTAATCCAGTCCCTTTTCCAACTTCTTTTGTCGTGAAAAATGGATCCATAAGCTTATTTTGAATATCCTGAGATATACCACTTCCAGAATCCGTTACTTTGAAGATGAGAGATTGATCTCTTTTTAAAAGCTCGACGCTTATCCAGCTGCCATCTATACCTTCAACTGCCTGAGCTGAGTTCATAATTAGATTGATTATTATTTGAGTTATCTGCTGCTCTAGACCCTTAAAAAATAAGTCTTGGCCCGAAATTTTATACTCTACTGTAACTTTCTTATTTTCAACTAAACTAGTGTGTAGCTCTTCTAGACTCTTTATAATCGATTTAGCATCTACAACGACCAGCTCGTCTTCAGAAGATTGGCGTGATATCTTTTGTAGTCCACTTATTATTCCAGCAATTCTATCAATGGTTTTTAAATTCTTTTCAAGTTTTTTTGAAATTCTCTTATCAAGATCATTTTCTGATTCTGTTAACTCTCTAAGAATAATAGAGGAATTAGTCTTTAAAATAGTTAAGGGGTTATTAATTTCGTGAGCAATCCCACCCGCCATTAGACCTAGTGATTCTAATTTACCTTTTTGTACGAGTAGTTCGTAATCACTTTTAATTCTAAGGATTAGGGAGTTAATCGTTTGTATTAATAGATTGATTTCTCGGTCTGCATTATCAATATTGATTTCTTGTAAATTGTTAATATCTAAATGAGAGACTTCTTCCTGTAGACTAATCATTGGGGAAAAAAGGCTACGCTTTAAAATATAGTAAGTCATACCCATTATAAAAAATATTATAATAGAGGAAGCTATGAAGAAGACGTTAAAGCTTTTCTTTCCTGCATTTAGAATATGAGGAGTATGGAATATCGAAAAGATAAAATGTTCTCCTGAGTTTAATTCTAGGCCGTAGTCTGTCACAAGATATTTATCGTCTTTATATTTTATACTATCTACAGTTTGTTTAATTCCTTTGATTTTAATATTGATACCTAACTTATAGCTTAATTTTTCAAAGTATGACTTATCGAGCTTCTTACCCATTATTAATTTTCCAGCACTTCTTTCAACACCATAGCGGTCGGTTACAGGTAAATTTGATATGAGCCAAGTTCCATGTTCTTTAAAATTAAAAATTTCAAGATTGCTCTTATTTGCTGCTAGGGATTGATTAGTATTGATTTTATTAATGAGATCTTTTGGGATTTTCTTTAGACCAATAGAGTTATTGTCATGATCGTATCCTAAGTTATAACCATCTAGGAATGTAGAAGTGTTTCCGTATAGTATAAGGTCTATATTTAGACTTCTTAGGGCGGATAAATTGAGGTTTGTTTCAAACTTTTTATAATCTTCGATTTTTAGTGCTTCATAATTTGTTTGTCTTGTTGACCACTCTTTATTTTTAAAGCTTAGTTGTCCAAGATCTTTAAGAATTTCTTTACGAACAAGTTCATTAATTTGATCTACCTTTCGATACTCTAAGTCTTCAAACTCAGAGTAGAAAACAAAGCGGCCAAAAATAACAAGTGTTATTAAGACAAGCGAAAGTGATAGTGAATAAATATATAGAAGCTTCTTTTTAGTATCCATTCTTTGTTTAGTATATCCTCATTATGGCGAAGATCGTAGTATTTATTACAAAGTGGTTCTATTAAAGTGAACAAATCTTCGAAAAGAGTCTGGTTATGAAAGCTCTTGGGTAATGAATTCAAATTCCTCTTGAGTAACAGGTTGGATAGAGAGTCTACTTCCTTTTTTTAGGAGTATCATATCTTTTAACTGGGGTATTTCTTTTAGCTTTGTAAGTGGTAGATAGGTTTTTAGTTTCTTCTTAAACTTTATATCGACCATGAACCATCTTGGAGTTTCCTCAGTTGATTTAGGGTCATAGTATGCAGATTTATGATCCCAAGAAGTATGATCAGGGTAGGATTCTTTAACTACTTGAGCGATACCTGCTATCCCAGGAACTTTGCAACTAGAATGATAAAGGAGAACTAAGTCTCCTTTTTTCATATCATCTCGCATAAAGTTTCTTGCTTGATAGTTTCTTACACCATCCCAGCATTCTGTTTTATTTGGTCTGCTAGAAAGATCATCTATCGAGAATGTATCGGGCTCAGTTTTCATGAGCCAATACTTCTTAGTCATTCTTTATAAGTCCTTCTAAGTTCTTTTTAATGAAGCTTGGAAGAGCAAAAGCTGCAGAATGAATTCCTTTATTATAGTAATCAAAATCTAGACCAGATTTTTCAACTCTAGAAGCATCAAAGTCTTTTACTGGGTGATACTTCTTAGTCGCAAATGTAAATGACCAAAGTGATCCAGGATATGTAAGGTTTGAGAAAGTATAAAGAAATACATCGTTGAATACATCATCAAGTATTTTGATAAGTCCCTTTTGAATATCTGTTTGATACCAAGGAGATTCTCCTTGAGATACAACAATACCGTCGTCAGATAAACAATTCTTTAGATCTTCATAGAATTCAGTTCCAAAAAGTGGAGTAGCTGGACCAATTGGGTCAGTAGAGTCAACTAGGATAACATCAAACTTTTCTTTTGTTTCTTTTACAAATTTTACACCATCACCAATGATTAGATTAACTCTATCGCCGGTAAGGTCTTGAGAGGTTTGTGGAATATGCTCAATACATGCATCTACAACCATTTTATCAATTTCAACCATTGTACATTTTTCTACACTTGCATGTCTGATCACTTCTCTTGCAGTACCACCGTCACCACCACCAATAACGAGTACGTTCTTAGGGTTTGGGTGAACAAATAAAGGAACATGAGCAATCATATCGTGATAAGCAAATTCATCTCTCTCTGTTACCATTATGAGACCGTCATTAAGAAGCATTTTTCCATGACCTTTAGTCTGTACTACATCGACAGACTGAAATTCACTCTGTCCTGAGAATAATGTCTTTTCTATTTCAAACTTGTAAGAAGAGTGGTCGCTTTGAAACTCTTCAATCCATATACTTGATTTCATATTTATATCTCCATCTTATAGGCCTTAAATACTTCTCTCTCATCTTTTGAAAAGTGAGCGAACTCAACATTGTAGCCACAACTAATTGTTTCTCTTACGAGTGTTTGGTTTTGATAAATACTAGGTATATTATCAAAGTTATTTTCAAACCCATTAGGGTTAAATGTCATTAAGTCAAAAGCATGAGGCCTCAAGGTCTCTAGTATAATTGAAGCTTTTTCAACTAAGTTAATAGATGACTCAAAACTTACATAACTAGATTCTTCCTGTGGAGTCACATGGATTGTTAAGTAATCACCATTCTCACTAATTGCATTTAGACTATAACCAAAAGGTTGAAATACAAAGTCATCAATTTGAAAACCTGGAATGATTAAGTCTAACTTTAGCAGATCTCTGATTTCTTGGGCATTTAACTTTCCTGATGTTAGGTTTTGGCTAACATCGCTTGCGATATGATAAACCAGAAGCTCATATGTTTTATCGTCTGATGAAGGTTTATATTCTTTATCAAGATGAAATAAGTAATTATGGTGAGCATCCATATGTCCAAATCTCAATGAAATACCTGCAAACATCTCTTGTATCTTTTTCACATCATCTAAAAAATGTGTTTTTTGAAGATGAGAGAAGTATTCATTCTTTCTTTGAAAAATAATTTGAGATATACAATCACGATCATGATTCTCTAAGAAGTAGAGGATCGAATTTATGAGAATGGTTTGCCCACAAGTTAGAATTGTGAACCTGTCATCGAATACAAAGAGACTTGATTCACTTAGTAAGTATGCATCACATTTATCATTCGATATCTTTGATAAAATAGTTGCTTCACATTTAGCTACTAATTCACTCCAAAATTTTTGATCAATACTTCGCAGTGATTTACCACCAAGATCAACTATAACTTCGGCCTTCTTTTCAGATCCTTCAAAGAACAAGGCTGACTCCTTAAATACATTTTAAATTATCCTCCTAATTAACATTTTTTAAATAAATTCGTAACTTAAAACTCTTACTCACTGTAAAAAAGACTAATTATTCTAACTAATTAGCTGAAATTACAATCATTGCCTCATTTTTCAGGCATATTCCTTAAGTATTTACTCGAATTTGCCGAAATAGCTAAAGATAAAATACTTAATCCAAAAGGATTATTGGTCCATTAGGAGATATTATGCTTGCTAGCTTTTCAGAGTTTAAATTCTATCAGTCGTTTAGAATTCCTGTAGAGGATGCTGATGATTTACGCTTTCTCGTTGAGGAGGAGAGTCTGTTAGGTAAGACTTCCTATATAGACGACGCTAAACTTATTGATATAAGTGTCACTGGGCTTGGTTTTTCTACTAAGCAACGTATTAGTGTAGGTGAGGAACTTACTATCTCAATGCAATTTAAAAGGCATCACTTAGACCTTACAGGTAAGATTGTTCGAGCATTTTCAGAGACAATTGAAGATGATGATATTATCTATGGGCTTGAACTTGAAGCAGATAGAGAACTCAGTAAGTTCTTACAGCATTATGTGATGAGCTTTTCAACAGATAGACTAAAAGATTGTTTGATTGATTCTGCTCTTAAAGAGAAGTATACGAAGGCCAGTGATGGATTCGAAATGTTCTCTTTATTATTATCACTCTTTAAAGATATTACTTTCTTTGGTGATAAAGAAGGTTTCCTCGATACTATGTTAGAGGAAGTTGTTAGAATTCTAAATGCTCAAAGAGCTTCTATTTTTCTAATTAATCCTGAATCAAATGAGCTTGAAGCAATTGGAGCTCTAGGTGTAGATAAAGGGAAGTTGAAGTTTGATTATCGCTTAGGAATTGCTGGTTCTGTTTTTACAACAGGTGTGGCCCTTAATATAGATATTCAAGATGATAAAAGTAGATTCAACGACCAATTTGATACTCAGTTTGGTTATGAAACAAAGTCAATAATCTGTCATCCTATTCATAATAGAGAAGATAAAATTATTGGTGTTATCCAAATTCTAAATAAAAGAAACCAAGACCGCTTTACGGTTGAAGATGAAAAGACAATGAAGGTTCTTGCCCTCGTTTTTTCTTCTGTATTTCATAATTATAATCCAATGTCTGAGTCAAGTCAGATTAGAAGGTTTTCGACTCCATTTGATAGAAAGCATGCGCTAATTGGTAAGACACCACACATCTCTTCTTTAAGAAGTGCCATTATCAAGACTAAAGATCTTGATTCACCTTTACTTGTTCATGGAGAAAAAGGAGTAGGTAAGTCATTATTTGCTACTATTATTCATCATGAAGGATGTAGAGGCCTTAAAGGTTTTGAAGTAGTGAGATGTGAAGAACCAATTAGAGATAAGCTCTACGAAGAACTTTGGGGTGCTGAAGATAAGAATATTTTTGCAAAAGTTAAAGGTGGAACTATTGTTCTCCATAGTATTTGTTCTCTTACAATTAAAGAGCAAAGAAAGTTAATGAGTGTTTTTAACGAAAGAAAAATTCCTGGAACTTTCATGTCAATAGATGCTCGTATTATTGCAACAACAAGTAAAGACTTAGCAGAGCTTGTAGATAAGGGTGAGTTTGATAGAGAACTTTATGAGTATCTCTCAAGTGCTTATGTCTTTATGGAACCTCTAAGAAGAAGATTGGATGATGTAGATCTTTTAGTTGATTTCTTTTTAAAGGTTGAGTGTAAGAAGCAGGGACTACTACTTAAGAACTTTTCTCCTAAAGCACTAGCTAAGTTAAAAGATTATGACTGGCCAGGAAATGTTGCTGAAGTAAAGAAATGTGTTGAGCGTGCGGTTCTATATAACCCTAAAGCCCATATTATTACTGAGGTTGCTTTAGAGAATAATGCTTCACCACTATTAGATACTTCTAGCAAGAGAAGAATGTTTGGAAATGTTCCTCATGTTGCTGACTATAAGTTACCACTTAAAGATAGGGTCGCCTTGATAGAAAGAGAGATGATCCTAGCTGAAATAAAGAGAAATAATGGTAACAAATCTAAGGCCGCGAAAGAGATGGGAATATCTAGAGAGGCCCTAAGAAAGAAACTACTTCAATCAACAAGTGTCTTAGAGAGTATTCAAGATACTAGTACTGTTGAAGAGAAAGAAGCAGCTTAATCTTTTACAAATTTAAATATAATAGACCTTTGCTTGGGACTATCTCTAAACTCACAGAGATAGATCCCTTGCCAAGTTCCAAGAATTAACTCCGAATTATCTACTACGAAAGACATTGATTGATTAACTAGCATAGTTTTCATATGTGATGGTGAGTCATCAGGGCCTTCGTCAGTGTGCTTTATGAAGGGGAGGTTCCTTGGGGCTATATAATCTAAAAAGCTCTCGAGGTCTTCTTTTGCTGATGGGTCGTAAGATTCATTAATAGTAAGTCCACAACTTGTATGCGTGATAAATAAGTGAAGAATTCCGTTGTCGTTATCCCCAGTAGCCTTAGCGAGTGTTCTTTTGACTTCATTTGTAATGTTATAAAATCTCTCGCCATGCGTATTTATAGTGAGTGTTTGATAATTCAATTGACTTCCTTTCTTTAATTATTCACATTATTCTCAATATTTACTCATTATATGTCGATACTCATATATATCAATTTAAATTGGGAGAACCCATTTGGGAATCATTGAGATCCTCTATCACCAGATTGGAATAAAAGATGTAATGGATATTTCCATTGTTTCTATTATCCTATATCAAATTTTAAGAATTGTTCAAGGTACTCGAGCTCTTCAAGTTATGCTTGGTCTTGTTCTTGTACTAGGCCTATATGGGGTTTCTCTCTATTATAAACTTTATTCTCTAAACTGGATTCTAACTCATTTCTTTGATTACTTTGTCATAATATTTATAATTCTTTTCCAAGACCAATTAAGATCTGCTCTCGCTAATGTTGGAACAGGTCGAAAAGTTCTTGGGATTTTCAATAATAAATCTGAATATCTTGAAATTGAAGAAGTTGTCGAGGCCGCTGGAGTATTAAGTCGAGAGAAAATAGGTGCTCTCATTGTATTTGAAAGAAGGCATGGATTAGAAAATATTATTGGAACTGGAACAAGATTAGGTGCTGAAATTCACTCTGATCTTCTGTACTCTGTATTTCAACCATCTTCGCCTCTTCACGACGGAGCTGTTTTAATTCAAGATGGTAAACTTGCTGCTGCAGGATGTTTTCTGCCACTCTCTAATAATATAGAAATTGATAGACACCTTGGTACAAGACATAGAGCTGCTCTTGGTATCTCTGAAATATCAGATGCTATTGTTGTTACTGTAAGTGAAGAAACTGGACGTATTAATATCTGTCTTGATGGAATCTTCTATGCATGTGGAAATGAGAATCAACTTAGACAATATTTAAAACATGTCTGGTCCAATGAAAAGCTAGATGAAAAATTAAAACCAATAAAGTTGAAGGACTAGAATGAAAGGCTGGCAAAAGGTTCTAAAAAAGAACCATGAATATTCACGACACCTTTTAAAATTTGTAAGTGTATTGTTTGCAGTATTTATATGGTTTTATGTTTTAAACTCTGAACCACAAGAAGTAACTCACTCGATGACTTTACATTTAGTCACTCCTTCAGGATTTAGTGTTTCAAACTTAACTCCCGAAAAGTTAAATGTGAAAATTAAGGGCTCTCGTGCCTTTATTAGAACGATGGTTGAGAGAGAAGAAAACGTCTTTATTAAGCTGCAAAATTATCCATATAAGAAGAAAGGTGGATTTAATATCTTCCTTTCCCCTGAGGATATTGCTGTTCCTTTTGGAGTGCAGGTTGTTGATGTTAAGCCTGATAAATTTAAAGTTGAATTACAAAAAGAAATTAGAAAAAATGTGCCAGTAAAGATTAACTTAGTAGGTTCACTTCCTAGTGATTTGAAATTAATGGAAACAAAGGTTGAGCCTAAAGAGGTGCTTATCTCTGGACCTATTGAAGTGATGAGAAAAATCTCAAAAGTGCAAACTGCACCAATTGATATTACTACTTTAGAAGGTAGTGGAGAGTTGAAGATAGCACTCGCAGACATTGACCCTAGGGTCGTGACTAAAAGAGCTACTCCGGTTGATTTCTCGTATGTAGTAAAACCTCGTAAAGCAAACTTAACTCTTAAAAAGATTAAGATTAGATTTTTATCCAGCTCCAATAGAGTTAGTTCTAAAACTCGTTATGTTTCGCTCGATGTTTTGGCTCCCGAAGGAGTTCGTCTCACAGCATCAAGTGTCCAGGTAATCGCAGATGTTCCAGATAGGAAAGGGGTGCATCGTGTTAAGTTGCGTGCAAAACTGCCAGACGGTATTCATCTTTTGCAAATCAACCCTCAATCTATTAATGTAAGCAATCGATAATATATGTTTCTAGGATTAACAGACCCAGTATAAGTGGTTATTTAAGAGGAAATTATGTCAGAAAGAAAACTTTTTGGAACAGATGGTATTCGCGGTAAAGCAAATGTTTATCCAATGACTCCTGAGATTGCGACAGCACTTGGAAGAGCAGTAACACATTTTTTCCAAGGTCATACAAAAAGAAAGAAACCGCTCATCATAGTGGGAAAAGATACTCGTTTGAGTTGTTATATGTTCGAACAAGCATTTGCTGCAGGAGTTTGTTCTCAAGGTGGGGAAGTTATTTTAACAGGTCCTCTTCCGACTCCTGGTGTTGCATTTGTTACTGAGTCAATGAGAGCTGATGCTGGAATCATGATCAGTGCGTCTCATAACCACTACTCAGATAATGGAATTAAAATCTTTGATGCGTTTGGAAATAAGCTTCCGGATGAAGTAGAGCTTGAGTTAGAAGAACTTGTTCTTAACCTTGACTTAATGCCAGTTAAAACTGGTGGAGAGCTTGGAAATGCAAAGAGACTTAAAGAGGTCTTTGGTAGATATTTAGTAAATGTTAAATCGACTCTCGATAATAGCTGTAAGCTTGATAATATGCGCGTTGTCTTAGACTGTGCAAATGGGGCAGGCTATAGAGTTGCGCCAATGATGTTTGATGAACTAGGTGCAGAGGTTATCTCTATTGGTGTGAATCCTAATGGACAAAACATAAACTCGGCTTGTGGTTCATTGCATCCAGAACTTGCTTGTGAAAACGTAAAGAAATTTAGAGCTGATATTGGAATTTGCCTAGACGGTGATGCTGATAGACTTACTGTTATTGATCAGGATGGTGATGTTGTAAATGGTGATGCTCTAATCGGTCTCTTTGCTAAATTTCTACTTGATACAGGTAAAATGAAGAAAGGTGATACTGTTGTTGGAACAGTTATGTCTAATCTAGGGTTAGAAAATTATATAAAGTCTCTCGGCTTAAAGTTCCACAGAACGAAAGTTGGAGATAGGTATATTGTAGAGTATATGCGCGATCATAAGTGTATTCTTGGAGGTGAGCCTTCTGGACATGTGATTTTTGGTGAATATGCTACAACTGGTGATGGTTGTCTCGCTGCACTTAAGGCCATAGAGGCCATGAAGTACTACGATAAAACAATAAAAGAACTGATCAAAGAAGTGAACCTTTACCCTCAGCTTCTTCAAAATAAAGTAGTTAAGGAAAAAATTCCTTTCAAAGATATCCCTGTTTTTCAGACGGCCTTAAAAGCAGCTGAAAAGTCTCTTGGAGACCGAGGACGAATCTTAGTACGTTACTCTGGAACAGAGCCTCTAGCCAGAGTTATGGTTGAAGGTGAAAAGATTGAGGACGTTCAAGAAATTTGCGACAATTTAATTAAAATATTATCACAAGAACTTGGTAGTTAGGGAGCAGTAATGAAGACAAGATTAGGCGTTAATATCGATCATGTGGCAACATTAAGACAGGCCCGAGGTGAGAACTATCCTAGTATCGTTGACGCTGCAAATACAGTTCTTAGAGATGGTGCAGATCAAATAACAATTCACTTAAGAGAAGATAGAAGACACATTCAGGATACTGATGTAGAAGCCGTTCACTTAGTGACAAAAAAGTTTGGAAAACCTCTTAATTTAGAGATGGGCTGTAATGACGAGATTGTCGAGATTGCTGTAGCAACAGCTCCAAGTTGGATATGTCTTGTTCCTGAAAAACGTGAAGAGAAAACAACTGAAGGTGGGCTAGACTTAAAAAATAAGGCCAACTTTGATAAAGTAATGTCTACTTGTAAGTATTTAAAGTCTAAAGTTGAGGGGCTTAAGATCTCTCTATTTTTAGAGGGTGATATTGAAACACTTACTCTAGCAAGTGAAATGCCTATTGATGCCGTTGAGATTCATACTGGAGATTATGCACGCGCTTTCTTAAATAATGAAAGTTATGACAGTTACTTATCTCAATATAAAAATGCAAAAATATTTCTAACTTCAAAAAAGATCGGTTGCCATGCTGGACATGGACTGACTGCTGAAAGTTTAATGCCATTACTTGAAAATAATTTATTTGAAGAATATAACATTGGGCACTGGATTATCTGTCAGTCGCTATTTGATGGACTTTCAAAAGTTGTTAGAGATATGGTTAATTGTATGAATGATTACCCTTACAGTCTAAAGGATTAGAGAATGAGAGTTGTTGATATTAATGAAATGAAAGAGATTGAAAAAACATCAATCGAAGAATTTGGATTTTCAGAATCACTTATAATTGAAAACGTTGGTACTAGAGGTGCTGACTTTATTGAAGAAACTATTCTTAATGAACTGGAATATGTCGGTGAGATAGTTCTTCTTGTTGGCCGTGGAAATAACGCTGCAGATGGTTTGGCCATCTCTCGAAATCTTGTAAATAGAGGTCATAGAGTAAGAGCATTTATTCTCTTTCCAGAAGATGAGCAATCTAGTGAAGAGCAACAAAAACAAGTACATTTAGCTAAGTCTTACGGTGTAAGAATCAATGAAGTTAGAAATATAAATCAAGTTCAGAGTTACTTTGAAGAAACTCAAGATACTTATATTGTAATTGATGCTGTTCTTGGTACAGGTTTTAAATTACCCCTTTCACAATATCTATTTGAGCTATTTAATTGTGTAAACGATTCAAATAGTATCACTATTGCAGTTGATATCCCTTCTGGGATAACTGCTAATATTGGAGCTAAGAGTTCTGTTGCTATTAGAGCAGACTTCACTCTTGCCATTGGTCTTCCTAAAACAGGTCACTATATTGATGAGGGAGCCAGACACTCTGGACAAGTTTTGACATTAGATGTTGGATTCCCTAAATCTCTTTTAAGTGGAGGAGATAAAGCACTTCTTACTGCTGAGATTATTGGAAATTCATTTGGAGCAAGAAATAAGTTTGCTCATAAAAACTCTTTTGGACACACCCTTGTTGTAGGTGGTTCTCCAGGACTTACTGGCGCATGTATTATGGCCTCGACAGGAGCTCTTAAAGTAGGCTCAGGCCTCGTTACAGCAGCGACTTGGAAAGAGTGCTACTACGAACTTACTGGAAGATCTGTGCCTGAAGTTATGACGGGTTTAATCCCATCTAGTGCAGAAGATAAAGAAAGTATCATTGGTGAGCTTGACCGCTATGATGCCGTTGTTATTGGACCGGGTCTTGGTGTTAACGAAGTCTCTAGAGGGATTGTTGTTGAGCTTTTAAGCCAATTTGCAGGACCTGTTGTTGTGGATGCTGATGCAATTAAAGTATTAGATCTCACAAAAGATGTTGAGCTTCTTCACAATAGAAAATACCCAACAATATTTACTCCTCATATGGGAGAGTTTGCAAAGTTTACTGGGACAAGTGTTGATGAGGTTCTTCAAAGACCTATTGATTACCTGAAAGAAGTTGTTGATAGAACTAATTCTTGTTTCATTATGAAAGGACCTTGTTCATTCTTAGGTTTTCCAAACGGAAATGTATTCATTAATTATTATCCTAATGATGGTATGGCCACTGGTGGATCAGGTGATGTTTTAGCCGGTATCCTTGGAGGATTACTTGCACAGAATCCACTAGATCGATCACAAAGTGGGATATTTACTGATAAGAGCATGCTCTACCAAGCAATTTGTCTTGGGGTTGGTGCACATACCATCGCTGGAAAGATAGCAGCTCAAAAGCATGGTGTACGTGCAATGACAGCTACATCTATTATTGAGAACCTCTCTGATGCTTTTAAAGAGTTAAATGAAGAAGATATTTATTAGTAGGGTGTAAGTGAAACTTATAAAAAAATGGAATGATATTTTTGAAGGTGACTTAGAGAATTTCTCTAAAGAGCTTAAATCTATTATTCCAAGCCCATCTGTTATTGTCCTCTCTGGGCCTGTGGGAGCAGGGAAGACAACTTTCACAAAGTTTTTCATAGGTGATGATCAAGACGTTGAAGTCTGTTCTCCAACTTATTCTGTAATAAATGAGAATGGCAACTGTGCTCATGCAGACTTCTATCGATTAAAAAGTAGCGAGGAAGTTGTTCACTTAGAACTAGAGCTATATCTAGAAGATAAGGAATATTTTTTAGTCGAATGGGGTAAGCCTTATTTGAAAGAAATTTCTCGTAATTTAGATGATGATTGGGAAATTTTTGAACTTATTTTCGAAATTAACTCAAATGAGGCCATCCAATCTGGAGCCTTTTCTCGCAATATTCAACTTTTTCAACACGATTAGTGTTTTTTTATTGATTACTTGAGCATGTAAGGCGGAAAATACTTCCGAGAGAAGCACACGGTTATATCCAATAAAGTCTGTCTTCTAACCTTAAGAATTTAAAAAGTTCTTGATAAAAAGACTCTAACTCTTTAAATTCATTCAAGGATAAAAAAAGGAAAGCTCAAGTATTTCTTAATTTCAGGAATAAAGAAAAAAAGGTTAGTTTTTAAACCGAAATCAAGTTGACTTAGGACGCCTGAACTTGTCATACTATTTACGAAAGATTGGTTTTAAATAATCAATTTTTTTGGGAAAGCACAGGAAGCGAACCCAAGTAAGAGAGCAACACACAAGTAAGACACAAACTTGTATTATGCAACTACACCGAGCTATTAAGCTTTTAATTGGATTTATGGAGGAAGACCAATGAGACTCACTTCTAAAGGACGTTACGCAGTAAGAGCAATGCTTGACCTAACTACCCATTCAAACGGGAACCCTGTTAGACTTCAAGAAATTTCTCAAAGACAAAACATTTCACTTCACTACTTAGAACAACTTTTCAGAAAGCTTAGAAATGGGCAAGCTGTTAAGTCTGTAAGAGGACCTGGTGGTGGTTATGTTCTTGCTAGAAGCATGGACCAAATCACTATGAAGGACATTCTTGAGTGTGTGGGTGAGAATATCAACCCGGCTAAGGATATTCTAGGAACTGAAGCAGAAACTTCTTCAACAGTAGAATTCCACCTGTCTAAGAATTATTTTCAAAATCTAGGCGTAATCATGAGCGAGTACTTGTCAACGACATCTCTTGGTGATTTAATGCGCAAATCTAATGAGATTGAAATAGAAGCGAAGACGGAAGAAGCCACTACTCAAACTGAAGTTGCTAACACAACTACACTTGAGAATACAATTGGAATGACTTCCGCAATTAGGAATCCAATTGGCGAGATTAATCAATAACAGATATTATTTCGATTATAATGCAACGTCCCCGTTAGCGAATTCAGTCATTGACTGGCTTCCTAACGGGGATTTGCTTTTTGCAAACCCATCCTCAATTCATTCTTCTGGCAAAAAATCAAAACGTTTTATTAATGAGACTAAGAACTTCCTAAGAGATACTTTCTCGACTCCTGTAGAATATAAGTTATTCTTTCATTCTGGCGCTTCTGAAGGCATTAACTCATTAGTTAAAGGTTTTGCTCAAAAAAGATATGCAGAAGGTGAGAGGGTTCATTTTGTGCACTCTGCAGTTGATCACAGTTGTGTTTATAACTTAAGAGATGAGTTAGAGCTCTATGGCCATGAAGTATCAACTTTTGGAGTTGATGCAAATGGAGATTATGATCTTGAAGAGATTATCTCTCTATTGAATAAGTCCGATAAACCAAAGCTTTTAAATTTTACTTGGGTAAATAATGAAAACGGTGTTGTCTGGAACTTAGACGATCTAACAAGAATAAAAGAAGAAACAAATTGTTTTATTCATGTTGATGCCGTTCAGTCTGTAGGAAAAATTGAAAATTGGAATAAGCTAAACAACGTAGTAGATGCTTATACTTTTTCTGGTCATAAGTTTGGAGCAATGAAGGGAGTAGGTTTTTCATTTGTAAAAGAAACTTATAACTTTTGTTCATTGATTCGAGGTGGTGGTCAGCAAGAAGGAATGCGTTCAGGTACAGAAAATACTACTGGTATTTATTCTATGAAATTAGCACTTGAAGATGTTTTAAAAAAACAAAACTACACTGAGCTTTATAGCGCTAAAAAATATATTGAAGAATCTATTGAAGCAAACCTTTCTGGTGATGCGAGAATCATTTCAAAAGACTCTAAGAGAAGAAATGGAAATACTATTTACCTAATTATTCCTGGTAGAAAAGCAGATATTCTAATCACTGCTTTTGATCTTGCAAGAATGGATGTCAGCTCTGGTTCAGCTTGTTCTTCTGGTGCTGTTTTACCTAGTCGAGTTTTACTTTCAATGGGAGTTAGTGAAGAAGATGCTAAATCTGCACTTCGTTTTTCTTTCTCCTATGATCTAAGCGTAGAGGAAAGTAAAGAGTATTCTGACAAAATAGTATCAGTCTTAAAAAGATTTTCTTAGTTCTCAAATCTACCTCTATTATTGCTCTTTCACTCTTGACAAGTTTTAAAGCCTTTGCTGTAGGGCTCTTATAGTAAAAAAAAATAAAAAAACCTTTAAATAAAGGTGTTAAAGGTATTGCCAAGTTAAAATAAATCCGTCACCATTATATTTATCAACCCAATGTACGGAGGCATTTATGAACAAAAAAGAATTATTAGAAGCAATCCTTAAGAACAAAGAACTTTCTTCAATGACTAAGAAAGACGCTGAGCTTTTCCTTAACACAACTATTGATACTATCAAGAAAACTGTTAAGAAAGGTGAAGACGTTTCTCTAATCGGTTTTGGTTCTTTCTCTAAAGTAAGAAGAGCTGCTAGAGCAGGTGTTAACCCAGCGACTGGTGAGAAGATTAAAATTAAAGCAAAAAATCTTCCAAAGTTTAAGCCAGGTAAAGCTTGGAAAGATATGTTCTAATTTTGGTTTTACCAAAAAAAGAATATGGAGGGCCTTAATTGGCCCTTTTTTTTTGCCAAATTTTCAAGATACCCATTCAAGCTTCAAAAGATCATTAATTTTAAAATAAGATACCTAATTTCTGGCTTTAAATATTGACTAGAGAACTTAATCTTTATAGAAATTATTCACTCATAATAACTACTACTCCAGAGGATTTAAAATGAAGATCTTAGTCTTGGTTTCGCTCATTATGCTTTCGTTCTCAAGTGTATCAGCAAAAAATTCAAATCCCCGTCATAAATTAACAATTACAATGGAGAATTACGTTCTCCAACAACAAGTAGGTCAAGAGATTCATAGACTACTAATAGACTTCCATCCATTCTTCGATTATAGATTTGGCTGTACTGTTGGAAATGTTGAGGATTATCCGTGTGCACATAAGAAAGCATATAACTCATTAGAGCAAATTCTTATAATTCATCCAGATCTTCGTTCTGCTTCTAATGAATACCTTTCTTGGATTCTAGTTCAGGGGATGGCAAGAATGATTGTAGAGAGAAGATATCAGCTGGCTAAGTATCCTAGAGTTAAAGTGGTAGAAATTGAACAGATGATCATGCTAACTGCTCAAAAGTTTTGGAATGAGTTAAATCCGCCAATGTCTAGAGATTTAGATCTTTATAGAACTTCTGATTACAATATCGCTTTTAAACTAGATCTCTCAGTACTTTCTTTTACAAAGGCCTATAATCAAGGCCCTATAGTAAACTTCTTTAATAAGGTGGCCCTTAGAGCTACTAGATATGATGGAGTTTACTTATCAGTAAGTGATATTATAGAAAGTGCTCAGTACTCAGATGATGAAAAAGAAATTGCAAGAAATATTCTTGTAGATTTCAAGCACTCTCTTTAATTCAGTTATAAGGCGATATAGATTGTATCGCCTTCAATTTTTATAGAGTCCTCTTCTAAAAATAATTTTAAAATCATAAGCGTAAGTGTCTTGGCCGGTATTCCAGCAATAGAGGCCCTTACAACATTTATTTTCAAGATATGATTCTCTTGATTATGCTCCATTTTTCCATTCACTTTTAAATTCAATTTGAAAAAGATTTTAATTCTTGAGCGAATATCAAAATAACTATCTTTAATATTCACTTTAATAAACTTAATATCTTCTAAGTCTACAAGGGCCTTATTCTCAAGTTGAATCTTTGGCACTTCATTAAACTCTGAGAAGTCATCTAGAAATATATGTGCTTGTTGTAAACAGCCTTCGATAAAGTCATCAATATTAAAACGTGTTTTAATACCATTGCTACAATCGGCCTTAAGCTTTTCAACTTGAGTCTTTCCACCATTAGAAGTAAAGATTATTTTTGAAGCATCAATAGCTATTGCCTCAGGAGAAATTAGAGCAGTTGTATTATTTGTGAGTATATTCATTGTTTGATTAATTAGTTGTGCTTGTTCTGATTCTAAAACACCATTATTTAAGCAGACAATATCAATGTCTGTAGATGCGTCTCCCTTAGGGTCGCAACTTCCTTTGAGTCTCTTTGCTGATACAGTAGTGTCTTCTGTTCCCGTTTTTATATAAGGTGCTTCAAAGAACATTTCTTTTCTATCAAAATTAATTAATGCGTCTTTAAGAAATAGGTGGTCTAGAGTCACTAGAGGGTTATCTAAAGCAAGATTCGTCTTATAGGTTACAAATGATACTTTTGCAGAAAACTGCTGATCTTTAATTTCAACATTTCCTTTGAGTAAGTTTCCATTATCTTGTGCTTGGAATTCGTTTCCACCAAAGTCTACATTGAGATCTGTTGCAGAGATCTTCCCTAAGGTCATCCCGTTTTCTTTATTCGTAGTAATGTTCAAGTCAGATATCTTAATTATTTCTCGTTTTGCATGAGCAGATACTGCTATTGAAAAGATGCAAAGAGTTTGTATCAATATTTTTGTCATAAATTTTCCTTATTAAGAAATTAGAACAGATTAATTACATATTTAGAACAATCCTTTTCTAACATCTCTTAGAAATGAGCTAAACCCTTGTTCTTAGTTCATTGGCAATAAATTGAGTAAGTAGATATATTCAAACAAGGTCAATATTAGTGAGTTAAGTGTTTGAATTTATGAGAGTATTCTCTTCTGAATGTAAAAGGGTTAAAGGCATAGATAAATTTAGTCGATAATAAAGCTCAGGTAATATTCTTCAGGAAATAAGGACATGTTTATGTTTAAAGTTAGCACTCTTTTATTAGCCTTTGCTTTTACTGTTCCAGCATTTGCTGGAGTAAAAGGATATATAGATATTGCAACTCTTAGTTCTAATGAGAAAACACTTATTGTAAAGGGATGGGCCTGTGACCATGGAAAAGAAACATCCATACGAGCTCATCTTTACGCGAATGGTGCTGCAGGAAAAGGAAAGATTATTGGATCAACTGTAGCTAATCGTAGTAGTCAATCTGGTGTCTCTAATGCCTGTGGAACTAAGAAGACTAATCATCGTTTTGTATTTCTAATTCCTCGTAAAACATTTAAAAATTATATGGGGAGTAAACTATTCATACATGGAATTACAAACGCTAAAGGTGGTAACCTTCTGATAGAAAAGTCTGGGCTGTTCTCTATTCCTAAATTATCCACTCTTAAAGGTATTGTAGGAAATATAGATTCAGTGTCTCTTATCAATAATGATCAAAAGGTTTCAATAAGAGGTTGGGCATGTGATAAAAATGAAAATAAATCTATCAATGTACATATATATGCAAAACCACAGTCGGGACAAAGTACTTTTTTAGCCTCAGTAAAAGCTTCTGCAACTTCTGAAATTGGAGTTCGAAATATTTGTGGTACAAAGACAGCAAGCCATCGCTTTAATGCTATTCTTCCTCGTAGTAAATTTATATCACACGTAGGGAAGAAAATAGTTGTTCATGGAATGTCTGTCAGTGCTGGTCATAATCTTACTATTAATAAGTCTGGAGTACTTCCAATTCCAGAACCTCCTCTTTATGTATCTCAACTAAAAAATGATAATAAAGGTAACCTCACAATTCCTAAAGACCGTTCTTATATCTTAGATAAGAATATAGATGCTGCTCATCTCATTATTAATGGTGAGTTAAAGTGTCAAAGTAATACAAGTAAACGTTTTATCACTGCCAAAGCAATTTCCGTATATGGAAAATTGACTTGTGGGACTTCTGGCTCAAGCTATAAAGGAAAGCTAGAAGTAAGACTTAAAGCCGGACTTGCTCTTTCAAACGCTTATGGTTCAATGGGGCAACGAGGTTTATTTGTTCATAGTGGAGGTGAGCTTCGTCTTCATGGAATTAAGAAAAATTATTCTTGGTTAAAGCTTCAAACAAATAGCACTGCAACTAAAGGTAGAAATTATCTAATGCTTTCAAAGTCAGTTGATTGGAAAATTGGAGATAACGTAGCAATATCGTCAACAGGTTATTATGGTAATCAAGCTGAGGACTTTAAAATTACTAAAATTTTAAATAACGGACGTAAAATTGTTCTTGATGGAACATTAAAAAATAATCACCTTTCTAAAATTAAGAATTATCGTCAAAGTGGAAAGAATATTCTGTACGACTCTCGAGCAGTTGTAGCAAATCTTACAAGAAGTATTCGTATTTATCCTTATGGTGGAAATTATAATACTAGTGAACTTGGTGCTCATGTAATGGTTATGCCAGGCGGAAAGGCGTATGTTGATTCAGTTGAATTTTCAAAAATGGGAAGAAAGGGAGAGATGGCCCGCTACCCATTCCACTGGCATATGCTAGGGAATGCAAACGGTCAGTACATTAAAAACTCTGCAATTCATGACTCATTTCAAAGATGTATAACTCTACACGCTACTAATAATACGACTGTAGATAATAACGTTTGTTATAATCACTTTGGACATGGATTCTTTTTAGAAGATGGAAGTGAAACAGGGAATAGAATTACGAATAATATAGGATTTAGATCAAAGAGAATTGATAAAGATAAAGCAGTGTTGATCTCTGATACTCTTAAAGGTGGAACTGCTAGAAGATTTCCAACTCCAAGTACATACTGGATCTCAAATCCTCAAAATATTGTAACAGATAATATTGCAGCTGGATCTGAAGGATCAGGTTTTTGGATGGCCTTTGAAAATAAAACAATTTGTAATCGTTCAAGTTGTTCAAATCCATTAAAATCTAAAACAACTGCGTTTCATAGAAATATTGCTCACTCAAGTAAAGTCGGTATCACTTGGGATGGTGCCCCTGGAACTCAGTCAGCTAATAACCCTCTGAACCCTAGTGATAGAGTCCTTATCTCTGCACACTATCGTCCACCTGTTTCTACTACTTTTGATCGTCTTTCTGTATTCAAGAATAGAGAGGCCGGTATATATGTGAGAGGAAATGCTGTAAGTTTCACTCATACTCTTTTGGCAGATAATGCGTGGGGTGCTTTTGTAGCATATAGCCAGCATTTTAAAGATTCTGTTTTTGTAGGAAAGTCGAGCTTTTTTACAGCACTAGATAATTATCATTATAAAAAACTAGGTGACGTTGGTGGAGTGATTATTTATGACGGTCCATTTGAATTAGAGAATGTTGGATTCTTTTCTTTCCCAACAAAGAAAGATAATAGTGTGAGCCAAACTCCTGTTCCATTTTATTCTATTGGTGGAGCTAATAGATTTGAGAACAAAGTAAAAGGTTTAACATTCTCTCCTGAGCCTTGGGCGAGAATTTCATACGATACAAAAAGTCAGAAGAATTGGTCTGATTCGTACAACTCTTCTTCTATTAGAGATGTAGATGGTTCTCTTTCTGGAACGAGAGGAGGACTCATCGTCCCTAATCATAGATTTAATTATCAAAGAGGTAAGTGTACTGAGAAGAGTGATTGGGATGCTTATATCTGTAGAAGTGATTACAAGGTCGGAACATTCAAACTTAAGGGATCTAAAACAAATCCTATCTATACTCACTTCACTGCTAAGAACATTGAAGGTGTAGATAAGTTCATGAATCAATCTAAGTTTCATAGCAAGATGAATCTAATCCTTGGGCGTAAGGATGGTTTCTATAGTTTAAATAGAGTTGGTTCTTTTGCTGGTGATAAGAATTATGAAATTTCGTTCCATTCTGAAGGGATCGCAAGTTCTCCGGTTGTAAGAATTGATAATGGAGGTAATTGTTCACTTAAAAATAAAAAGAAAGTTTCGTCATTAAGTGCTCTACATAATACATCGGAAGGATACTATATAAACGGAGGACATCTATATGTTAAGGTTAAATCTAGAGTTAAACATCCAACTCATGCTAGAGCTAAACTGAGTAATATTTATTACAATATTTATAATGTGGCCTGTAGATAACAGTCGTATTTCAAGCTGTTAATATTTTTATTATTAACAGCTTGAGGTTATTTTATAAAATCAGCAAATGTATTTAAATCTTTAGATGATGGATACACTTTAAGGAGTTTATTTTCTGGAGAAACTAGATATAGAAAACTACTGTGGTCAACATTCTTTAGATCCCCTTTGTTTACCCCGTCCTTATAGTTAAAGTATGCTCTGAAGTAAGAAGAAGTCCCTTCTATTTGTTCTTTTGTTCCTGAATATCCATAGACATGATTTCCAAAGTTTTGAGCATATTCATTCGCAGACTTTCCGTCATCTTCTTCCCAGTCTAAATTTATAAAATAGACCTCTGATTTTTTGAATAAGTCTTTCTTCTTCATGATCGTAGTTAATTTACTGAGCGTCATAGGACATACATCAGGGCATTTGGTGAATCCAAAATAGATAACTTTGTAATTCTTATTTCTTTTAGGAATGACACTTTCTTTATTCTCTGGTCCTTGTAGACTGATACTTTTAATTTCTCTATTTAATTTGATTTTTTCTGCAAACGATACTTGAGAAAAAATTAGGGGGGAGATGATCAATATAGATGTTTTTTTTATAAGACTCATTTTCGACTCTTTTCTTTTAATGATTTGTTTATAACTTGTGGTATGTCTGTAAAGAAGTCACCCTTTCTAAATCTTAAGTCTGTTCCATTCTCATACTCATTATTCATAAAGTATTGTCTCAGTCTATATAGAGGACCAGCTATTTTATGAGATAGAATAAGTCCAAAAATAACTACTAAAATTGTCACTGTTATAGAAGTAATTATAAATACACGATCCATTTTATCTTTTTGTTCTTCAAGAAGTCTGTAGTAGACATGTCCTTGTTCTAAGTTAAGGTCTTTACCTTTTTGTATGAAGTACTCAAAATAGTAAGAATCAAATAAGTAGATGATAGATAAAACTGAAATGGAGAGTATAAAGAATAGTAAAATTATCTTATTTTGAAATTGTGGATCGATAAGATAGTTCTTTCTTCTACCTTTTAGAAAGCTATATTTTTTTGTCATAAAGTTGTCCTACTTATTAAAATCCATTTTCATGCTCAAGTAGAGAATGGAGTTCTGTTTCTTGATCTCTTTGTTTAATTTGTTCTTCAGTTGGGGAAGCGATTTCTCTTCCTTGTATCTCAGACTTTATATAAGCATCTCTTAGGTATTGAGTACCACCATATGAGCTAATTAAATCCTTCTTCTTCTCATCGGTTAAAGAGCTATATTCTTCTTCTGTATAATCTGTCATTTGAAGTAACATGAAGTCTTCCATTCTTAATTTATCAGTATATTCTAATGGAAGTTTATAGGTTGTTTTGATTGCAAGTATCTTTGCTCTTATGAGCTCAGTATCATCTGCAGAAATATCTTCTTCTACAAATAATTCATTCTCAAGTTCATTAAGCTGTATTAGGTCTGCTTCTTTTTCAGTACTGTCACCTTCAATACAATATTGAACTTCGAAATTCTCTGCTTCATTATCTGTTAGGGCTACAGTTTCAGTAGCATCATCTTCAGTATAGATATTATTAAGCTGCTCAAGTGACTCTTTATTTATCTCAGTAGGTTCACCTGTGTAGGTGTCAATTGTTAGAGATGAAATAGATTCGTCTAACTTACGACTTCTATATGAGGAGATCGTGAGCATTATTATGAGTAGTGAGAATGTAAGTATTGAAAGTTTCTTTGTTGTCATATAGGTGAATATCGACAGTATTAAGATTAGACTTAAATAATATCAGTCTATTTTTTTATTCTAATCGTAATCTCTCTATATTCTTATTAACCTAGGTAAATGGTTTTACTTTAGAGTTCCTCAGAATTGATTGAAAAAGAATACTAGTGTTTAACAATTAGTCATTTAGAAGCTTCTAACTTATTGAAAATATGATGGTTGTATGGAATAGATCTTGCTCTATAAGGGGTGGGCGAGGTGTTAAATGAAAAGTATTCCTTTAATTGTATTAATTTTAATGAGTGGAATGAGTCTGGATGCAAAACAGGCCAAGAGTATACATATCAAGACGACCTACAAGCGCTCTAAGAAAATTTGGGGTGTCTACACTCTTAATAAGCAAGAGTGGTTTCAAGGAAGTAAGAAGCATATTACAGGTGCTAAGGATGACCATGTTCTTATGCGAAAGAAAGGCAGACTCGTCTTTATTTCACCAAAGTTTAAATCTGGCGTAGTCAGTTATGATGTTAGTGAGGTTCCCTATAAGCTACGTACAAAAAACAGCTACAGCGTAGAGAATTTAAACTTAGAAAAAGTTGAATACGATGTTGCCCATTTTGCTGCAAATAAAGAACTACGAACGACGTCCTTTAACTGCAAGAATAAATGGAAGACCATCGAATGTACTCACACATTAACTGAAGAAGATAAAGTCGATTCAATGTTAAGCAATATATCTAAGAATTAAATCTATTTAACAGTCTATCGTTAAAGTTCTTCTCATCAACATTTGAGATCTTTCTCATCTCTAACTCCATATAGGCTTGAACTTCATAAGATGTCTGTCTTCGGTCAAAGATAGATTTCACGATACTCATAATCATTTTTATAGCTTTCATGGCGACTCCAAATTGTTTATATCTGGAAGTATAGTTAGTTATAAAAAAATGTATCGTTAGGATTTGGTTATTGTCTTTAAGATTTAATTAAGAGACTTAGTTAAAGCATCTAGTAAAACTTTTCTCGGGTTAGTTGCACTAATTAATGAAGAGTGGGTAACTTGTTGCGCTTTAGTATCTTCAATTATTTTTGAGGATTTTACATTACCAGTAGAAGTATTCTCTCCACCAATAAACTTTAAATTCTGAGTGGCAATAGCATTCATCACAAAAATTAATACAACGATTATTTGAATTTTAATAAGTTCTTTCAACATGTATTACTTTTAACATATCTTAATTTTTAATGCACTGTGTCGTGAATTTATTTCCTACTGATGAGTGGTCTCTTTTTGGCCGGTTCCATTTCGGAACTATTTGTTCTCAATATCAATCTGACACCAACTAACTATCTAATATTATGAAATATAAAGTTGGCACACGCCTTGCTTATATAAATGTAACCGGTTGGTACCGATGGCCTTGATCAGCAAACTCGTAATTGCTTAAATCCTACCTTAGCCAACCTCTTTATAACGATCCGAATGGGTCTTATCACAAACTACAAATATCCTACCTTACAATTACAATTTTTATTCTGATCAAGGCCCTCCTTTTTATTTAAGGGCCTGTTCTGTTGCAGTGTTATTGGACTCTCTAGCAAGGTCTATAGGTTTTTTCATTTCTTTGTTTTGAATATTTTTATCAGCGTTATTTTTTAAAAGATCCTGGACTATCTCCGTAAAGCCTTGAGAGGCCGCGTAGTGGAGAGCAGTATTTCCTTGATCATCTTGCGTGTTAATTTGAGCTGAGTGCTTTAGAAGGACATTTAGGACTTCTCTGTGGCCACTTCTTGCTGCATTCATGAGGTGAGTGAAATTCTTGTTATTCCACATATGATTTGGATTGGCCCCATTCTCTAAGAGAAGAGTTGCAAAGCTGGCCTCTCCTGAAGCAAGAGATATAGTTAGTGAATCTGCTCCTAGTTTGTTTTGAATATTAACATCGGCATTCTTCTCAATGAGGTATTCAACGACTTCATAGTTTTCACTGGCAGCAGCTTCCATTAGGGGTGTTATTTTATCTCTGTCTGCTGCATTTACATCTGCACCTAGCTCTTCAACTAAGAACTTTATATAAGCAATAGGAGCTCCAAATGAGGCCCTGGTAAGTAGCGTTCTTCCGTCCTCTGGAGAGTACTCATTAATCTTGTCCTTAATATTATCTTGGGCCAAGATAGTTGCTTTAAATTTTTTAAAGTCACCTTTTTGAATGAGTTGATCTATTTGATATGTGAAAGGAAGGCTCTCAAAACTTTGAAGTTCGTCAGTTGTAGAGATTTCTTCAATCACTTGGTCTATTTGATCTTTTTCTGAGTGCTTATGATGGTCATTATCATCATGTGATTGGTGTGTATGATGTGAGTGGTTCTTTTCGGCAAAGAAAACTATTCTCACAGTGACAACTAAAAGAATAATAGTTGTCACTAGAAAGAATGCTTTAAAGTATTTTATTTTCATTCATATATTCTATCTCATAACCTCGTAGGCTGGGAAGAAAAATTCTTTTTGATAATCAACCTTTTGAGCACCACCATATGTTTTAACTAATTGCTCAACTATCTCATCTTGTGATGCCTTAGCGTGACCTTTCCATCCTCTCAACTGATGAAAAATTCCAAAGTATTGGCTACCGTTCGCTGCACTTACTTTTCCTGCTAAAGTAGATGTATGATACAGAGTACCTGTTTTGACCATAATGGAGTCTTTAACATTAGGTGAAAGGAATCTAGATCTTATTGTCGATTGAGTAGGCCCTGACTTGTCGATATCGCTACCCGATACAGCGACAATTTTTTGTAAAGACTTTCCAACCTCATCAAGCTTCTTGTCCATTTCTTCAATGACCTTCACAATGATTGAACATGTTGCATGATTATCTAGTCTTAATTTATTTTTATATTCAGGTAGACCAGAACCAGAGTAGAGCTTAATACTCTTCTCATTTTTTCCGAAGTTTGATCTATCAATATCTAAGTTTGGTAACCAGTTTTTAATTTTCTCTTCAATGAACTTATCAAATTCTGCTTCTCCACCAAGTTTATTAAATACTTGGTCAGCAATAAAGTTATTAGATTTTATATTCATTGCTTTTAAATACTTAACAATAACTGGAGAGAGGTGAATAACCTTTTTAGCGTCTGTATTTTCGGCTAGAGGGTTTTTATCCACGAAAGAAACAGACTTAACGGATAGGTCTAAGTCATCTAAACTTTCACGTATTTCTAAATGATCTATAACTTCTACAGGAGTTGTTTTGATAAACTCCTTATAAGCAGCCTTCAACAAATTCCAGTCAGGAGTATGGAAGAAGTCTTTTAAGTTTGTAGCTGTACGACTTGTCGTCATCTTTAGAATATTTCCAGTATATCCTTCAGCATTAGTATAAACGATCACATTCTTATCAAAAGTAATTTTATCTAACTCTGTTATTCCTAAATTATTAAGTTGAGAGAGTAGAAAAAATAGTTTTCTCTTAGAGTAAATAGGGTCAAGATCTCCTGCAATGTGAAGATGTTTTCCATCTAAATAGAATTCACTTTTATATTGATAGTCTACGCCGAGTTTTTCCAAGGCCCAATAGCTTGTAACCAATTTAGATACTGAAGCTAGTCTTATTTTCATATTGGGATTGGATCCTTTCACTTCGCCACCTGGACCTGCATAGCAAAAAGCATGGTACTTGGGTGTTAAGTTATAGTTACCTAATATCGACTCCCAATCAGTTTTAAGATTGGCGACTGTTGGATTCATTGTGGTAAGCAGTAGTGCACTACTTGTCATAAGTTTTTTTATCATTTCTCTATCCCGAGTTGATGTGAACAGAGCACTTATGTCGTATAAAAATAGGTATGACAAGGTGTGTTATAAAAATTACTCTATAACCTTATCTAGTTAGAAATAGGCCTAAGCCCCTTTAAGTATTGGAAGAATCTCTTTAATTCCACCAATAATCATCTCTATTGAGATGGCCAATAGGATGATACCCATGATTCTGGTCATCACGTTTTGACCAATTGTACCGAGCTTTTCACCAATTCTTTTAGAGTAGGCGAGGATGAAGCGTACTAGAATTCCAATTAGTACAACAGAGGAAATTGCCCCAATCCAGTGAAGCGGAGAAGAGAATGATTTTGCATGAATAATAGAAGTTGAAATAGCACCAGGTCCAGATAGGAGTGGAATTGCTAAAGGGACAATACCTAGTTCTCTTAAGTCTTGCATCTCTTCTATTTCGGTGTCATTGATTTTAGCGTTCGAAGAGGTTGCCTGGATCATACTAAATGCCATCGAAGAAAGTAGTATCCCACCACCAATTGTAAATGAAGCGATACTAATTCCAAAGAACTCTAAAACATATTGTCCTGCAAATAAGCTTGTAATTATTGTAACGACAACAGCTATTGAGCAGGATTGAGCTATTCTTACAATTTGAGACTCACTATTTCTTTTTGTGAGATCAATAAAGATAGGGATAATACCAATTGGGTTTAAGATCGATATCAACGTTATTGTAAATTTCAAAGTATCTTCAAATGCTTGGTACATATACAATTCCTATTTAAGAGAATATTTTTCTCTTTAAGTAAAATTAAAAATTACTTCCTAACTCTCTTATAGGCGCTACCGAATAGTTTCACAAGATGAAGAATAAATTTCGGAGGTAGCGTGAAGAAAGGGATAGTTTTACTCGGTTTTCTTTTAGTATGTCAGTCAGTAGGTGCTATGGGTCTATTTAAATCTAGAGCTCCAGAACCTGAACCTCCTGTACAAAGCCCTACAGAGCCACCAACGGCTACTCCTGATCCAGATCCAATTGGTAGTACTCCAACTGAACCTGACCCAATTGGAAGTACTCCAACTGACTTTTTAGAAGTTGCTGATGAAGTAGGCTCTGAAGTTGATTCGTATTTTGGTAATTATGGTGCATTATCTGAATATAGAGTTGAGACCCATGAAGCATCAAGTGATTACTGTGAGGTTGACTTAGATGGATATAATAACTTTAGTCAAAGAATCAGCTATTTCGTCGAGTCTCAGCTAGAAAATACTAGAACTCATCTCTCAGGGCTTGCTCCATATTACGGCGTGCCTTATGAGAATGATGATCATCTCCTTTCTGGACTTGCTCAGAGACCTCTATGTCACTCTACAAGTAGTTCTTTAAGTAAAACATTGAAGAAGTCTTCAAGAGTTCCTTCAACAGCTGTTATCAAGAAACTTAATGTTTTTGAAAACAAGGTAAACACACTTAGAGAGAAAATGTTGGAAGGAGATGAGGAGTCAAGAATACAGTTAGTAAAGACTTGGTCAAAATTCTTCTCATGTCTTGCTTACACAGAATCTCTTTCGACAGCAGATACTTCTAGTAGTCGAAAAGTTGCAGCTAAGTATGAAAGTGATAACTATAGAAAACCTGCTGGTGTAAAGTTTTACGAAGACCCTTATCAAGATGAAGCATCAAAGTTAAATATTGGTCTATTTCAATTCACACCAAATGGTGGTGGTAATATAAATCCATGTTTAAAATCTTGGAATAATAATTATCCAAGTTGTACTGTAGGAACTGGCTCCTCTAAAAGTAAGCTAATAGAAGTCTTTGGCTCTGCTTATCAGACAATGAATGCTTTTTGTGGAGTTAATAAAGTTGTTCAAACATTTTCAATTCAGAGAAATTCTTCAAAGAGTACAGCGATTCATCCTAGCAATAGCAGTGTATCTAAAGCCGATAGGTGTGTGTCTCCTTGGATTTACTCAGGGTATGCCTATAACCACTTTGGGCCACTTATGAATTCAACTGGTTCAAACTTAAATAAGTTAATAAGCTGTGTGAATGCAGACTAATAAATACAGCTAGTTATGTATAGATAATTCTTTACACTCTGTATTGCGCGCTGCGTATATGTGTCGTATAAACCTTCAAGTTAATATTTGGAGGTTTCTATGAGTCTAATTCAATCTAGAGTAACTATTCTAGCAGCAGCAATTTTAATTGCCCCTGTTTATGCTAATAGCAGTTCTCCAAAATTTCACCAAGGTAGACTCATTGTTAAGTTAAGAGAAGGAAGCTCACTTCCTAAAAGTAATTTAATAAAGTCATCAATGCACCTTTTTAAAAATACATATATTTTAAGAACAACAAATGTTTTAGGCCTTGAAAAAGAACTCAAGGTCTCTAATTCTGTTTTCTCTGTGAATAAAGACTTCTATGCCAAAAGAGAAGAATTACCAATGATTATAGAATCTGATGAGATTGAGAAGGCTTCAAGCAGGAATAAGTTTTGGGGCTTTGGTTCTCCAGGCCCTTTCAATGATCCTAAAGTAAAAAGGCTCTGGGCCTTTGAGTCTTCAGCTCGTAAAGGAATGAACGTCCTTGCCGCGTATGAAAACTATGATAGCTCTAATTCTGAAAAAGTTATTGTTGCTGTTATTGATACTGGTGTTGATTATGAGCACGAAGACCTTAAAGATGTAATGTGGACTAACCCTGGAGAAATTGCAGGCAATGGAGTAGATGACGATGGTAATGGTTATATCGATGATATCCGTGGAATAAATACTCTTGTAAGAGATGCTGATGGTAATGCAACGATGGAGATAATGGATCGTGATCGTCACGGAACACATGCTGCAGGCATAATAGGCGCGAAACAAAACAATGATAAAGGAATTGCTGGGGTGGCATCAAATGTTGCTATCATGGGAATTAGAACAGTACCTAATGGTACTGATGAGTCTGATGTAGATGTTGCTGAAGCTCTAGTATATGCTGCAAAGAATGGAGCAAAAATTATTAATTGTTCATTTGGTAAATCAGAAAATGAAAATGGAATGCTTGTTAAGGAAACGATAGACTTTATTGGAAGTGAGTATGGTGTTCTAGTCGTCGCATCTGCAGGCAATAGTTCAAAAAATATTGATAAGAAGAAAATGTACCCTGCTTCATTTAGATCTGAAAACCTACTTGTTGTGGCTTCGAATACAAATAAAGGAATATCACGTTTCTCAAATTACGGAGTGAAAAGCGTTGATGTTTTAGCTCCAGGATCTACTATTTACTCAACTGTTCCAGGAGATCGATATGCTTCAATGTCAGGAACTTCTATGGCCTCACCAAATGCAGCAGGTGTTGCTGCTGAAATTCTTTCAAGAAACCCTGGTCTGTCTCCAATTCAGTTGAAGCGTATAATCATGAGTTCAGTAAAGAAGAGTAGTCGCTTTTCTAAGAAAGCTCTATCTGGTGGAGTTGTTGATTTAAAGGCAGCCCTTAACCTATAAATTTTAATAGTTAATACTTGGAGATTTTATGAATCTAACTAAATTTAGAACAATTATTCTAACAGCGACAATTGTAACTACTCCTGTTCAAGCAAGTTTCATTGATGGATTCATAGCAAAGTATATGACAAAAGTTTTCTCTGATGGGCACGGCGAAGGTCTTCCTCTAAAGGTAGGAAAACTTCCTGAAGGTATAGATTATAGAAAGGAGTTTATTTCTAAAATGGGGATAGAGTCCTATGAGAAAAATGGATTAACTATCTATAAAGGTAATAACAAAGGGCTAGGACTAGTAAAGAAGTCTAATGAGAATGAACCAGCTTTCGACTTAATCTTAAGTAAGAAGAACTATAACTCTCTTCATTCATGGAAAAATGGTAAGAAATTTATTAAGGCCTTAAAAGAATATACTAAAGATCATGGCTGTATTCCAAAAATTGTTTCAACTTCACATGGTTGGAGAAGTGAAGGGCGAACTGGTGAAGGTCATGGACTCTCTGGGAAGTCTGGCTTTAATGGAATCTATGTAGACTACGCTCATGGACCAGAAAAAATTGCAAAGAATGGTTCTCGTACATTCAGAGATCATTTAGATAAAGAGTTGAGAAAGGGGAGCGTAAAATTTTGTGGAACTTGTGTAGCTCAATTCTATGCATGTAATGTTTCTACTTACTTTGCAGATTCTTTTTCTAAGATGTCAGGCTGTCAGACAGTTGTGGCAACGGGACAAAATTCACCATTTTTCCAAAAGGCTGATGATGATGGGAGTTATAGAACTATAGAACTCGGTTCTCATTACTGGAAGTCAGCGGCAGGAGCATGGGAAGAAAGACAAACTCAGGAGATGACTCTAAACAATGAGCGTAAGGCTTCTTGGTATAGGTCTACACCAGTTAAAAACTCACATGGTGAAGTCATTGATATTGTGAAAGAAAACTTAGGTGAGCTTTATATAGCTCTCTAACCACAACTGGCCCTATAGTGATCATTATACTTTTTTAAAATTTTTCTATAGGTTCCATCTTTTCTTATTAACTTAAGACCTCTATTAAAGAGGTCTCTTAGTTTTTTATTCTTAAACCTTAGTGACCTAGGGGTTTTAGGGCTTATTGATGTAAAAATAAAGTCTGACTTATTGTAGCCTTCAAGTTTAGCTTGATGACTAAATATATTTATATCTGAAACTGCAATATCAATTCTATTTTTCATTAAAGCGCGAGGTTGAGTAAGTTGATTGATACTTTCTTTGTATAGTTTATTATTCTTAGTAATATTAAAGAATTCATTCCCTAGAGCTTCTCTTGCTCCAGAAAAGGCCCAGATAGCTTTATCTTTCAAGTCGGCTGTCTTCTTTATTTCCAAATTTGAACTTTTTAGAGTTATAGCACAGTCTACAAAGTCCAGTATTTCGACTGATGAGAATACTTTCTTATTGTTTGATAGTGAGATGTCTTTTGCGTTACTAACCAAAGTATCAATATTATCATTCATTAGTAATTGAATGGCCCTCTTATTACTGGCAAAGACTGTTAGGACTTCATCATAACCAATTTTGGAAAATGAGGCTTTTAAGATATCAAGTTCTATTCCAGTATCATCAAGCTTATGAAAATAGGGAGGGATGTGTATTAAACCTCCTATCCTAATTACTTTAGCCTGAGATGAAATAGATAATAAGAATATAAAAAGTATTAAAGTAAGCGCTTTCAATGGATTCCTAGGTTTGATTAAGCTGAGTTTTAATCTTTTAAACAATTTTAAATTCTCTCATCAAAATAGATCTCTTACTAATTAAGCTAAAAGTAATTTTTGTAAATATTTTCAAATAAGCTTATAGTAGTCTTCTTTAGTCCGGTACTGTTCCTTTAATGTAGATGTCAGAGTTTGTGTGATGTCATTTAGCTAATAAGTACATAAACTTATGAGATAACTTAAACAAAGGAATTGTTTTGATAAAGATAACTTCGGTTGTTGCATCTCTTTTTATTGGTGCAAGTGTAATGGCCTCATCTCCTAAATTTCATCAAGGAAGATTAATTGTAAAACTAAAAGAAGGAAGTCAGGTTCCATCAAGTAACTTAATAAAGTCTTCAATGCATCTTTTTAAAAATACGTATATTTTAAGAACGAACAATATTACACAATTAGAAAAAGAACTTAAACAATCAGAGTCTATTTCTTCAGTTAATAAAGATTTCTATGCAAATAGAGAAGAACTTCCAGAATCTATAAACCCACATAAAGTCGCTCCAGGTTTTAATAAGGGGACAGGACCTTTCAATGATCCGAAAGTGAGTAAACTTTGGGGATTTAAGCCATCAAGAAATAAAGGAATGAATGTCTTTGCAGCATATGAAAATTATGACAGCTCTAGTTCTAAAAAAATTATTGTTGCCGTTGTGGATACAGGTGTTGACTATAATCACGAAGACCTTAAGGACGTAATGTGGACTAACCCTGGAGAAATTGCAGGTAATGGAATCGATGATGATGGCAATGGTTATATCGATGATATTCATGGAATAAACACTCTTGTTAGAGATTCAGAAGGTAATGCTACTATGGATATTATGGATGGACATAGTCATGGTACACACGTTTCTGGAACAATTGGTGCCAAACAAAATAATGGAATGGGGATTGCTGGAGTTGCTTCAAATGTTGAGATCATGGGGATTAGAACTGTTCCAAATAGTTCTGATGAAACAGATGTAGACGTTGCTGAAGCATTTATTTATGCCGCAAAGAATGGAGCAAGAGTGATTAATTGTTCATTTGGAAAGTCACATAATGAAGGTGGATCATTAGTTAAAGAAGTGATCGATTACATAGGTTCTGAGTACGGTGTTTTAGTTGTTGCTGCCGCTGGGAATAGTTCTCAGGATATTGATAAGCGCTTAACTTATCCGGCTTCATTTGAGTCGGAGAATCTGCTTGTCGTAGCTTCAAACTCAAAGTGGGGAATGTCTTTCTTTTCAAACTTTGGAGTTAAGAGTGTAGATGTTGTAGCTCCTGGTTCGTCTATTTATTCTACTGTCCCAGGGAATAGATATTCTTCAATGTCAGGAACTTCTATGGCCTCTCCAAATACTGCAGGAGTAGCCGCTGAAATTCTTTCAAGAAATCCAGACCTATCTGCAATTCAGTTAAAAAATATTATTATGGAAACAGTTAGTAAGAGTAGAAGCTTTTCTAGTAAGGTTGCCTCTGGAGGTCTAATTGATCTCTCTGCAGCTGTTGATCAGTAAGTCGCTATATTAGGCCACCAATTCTGGTGGCCTTAATTTTCCTTAAATTGTGCAATTGAACAGTTACAGTGGTTGAACTGTTAATGTGTCTGACATAGTTCTTGATAAACTTGGGTTATCTATTGTAATTGTCCATATATCGTTTGAAGCTTGAGTGCCATCAGAATCACAAGTAAATATGGTTTTCGCTGTATCCGTAAAAGAACATGTTCCAGGTCCACTTCCATTTGATGTTATTGAGATATTTGCCCCTGGGTAAACTCCGGATACGGTTGATGAGAAACTTAAAGCATCATCATATACAACTGGTAATGGATCTATTACTAGGGCAGCGTAGACTTGATCACCTAAGAGTCTTAGGCTTCCTTTATTCTGTCCTGAGGAAATAGCTTCATTAGTAGAAACAAGTGTATCTGAAAAATTTTGAGTTGTATTTGTCGCAGTTAGTGTATATGTAGTTGCAAAATTGAATTTAGTCCCTGTATCTAATACTTGAAATGAAGTAGGTGGATTTCCGTCAACATTTGATATAGAATCTGGGAATATTGAAATAGCACTAAATCTTGAGTCCCATTCTATTCCTGTACAACCACCATTAGTCGTGAAGATAGGAAGTAAGTCATATACTGATTGAGCGCTATTACTATACACGTAATTAATAGAACTAGGGAATAGAGACGTAGATTGATCTAGTAGGAAGTCATGCATTTCTACTTCATCAGTAAGACAACCCTGAGGAGAAATATTTTTAGTATTCCAATCATCAAAGAAGTCCATCGTTCTTTTAAATATCTGATACGTAACGTTCGGCCCGTGTTCTGGAAGTATTCTTGAATCTTCCATTGTCATAGGCGCCATGTTTAGTGGAACTGCATCCAATAACTTTTTAAAACTAAGAGTATTCATTGCTAGAGTAGATGGAGGATAAGGTGGAGCAAAGTCATGTCCTGTTCCAGAAACAAATGTTCCATCATATTCATATTTATTCTTAGAAGGGGTGTCATTAGCAAAGTCGATTGGAGTAACCTGAAGCTCTGCTGTAGTAAAGTTTCTTGATGAAGTGTAGATATTTGTATTGTTTACTTTCGCTACGTAAATATCACCTTGATTATTTGAGTTTGTTATATCGTTAAATTGTCTAGCAGTCCAAAGTTCAAAATAGTTTGAAGCATTCGAGTTTTGAAAATAAGTCCATTGCCTTCTTTCACTTTGGTTAGAAGTTTCATTATTTTTATCAAATGTTGTATATTCAAATTTTAAGTCATCAGCAGATTGAGCATCATAATATGCTTCAACTGCATACTCATTTCCACTACCATCATCGTCTGTATGTGTAGATCTATAGAACCCTGCGAGAGTGTTTCCTGAACAATTAAATTCATAAAATTCACTCATCTGACCTTCTTGAAATAGAGCGATTCTTTTTTCAAAAATATTTTTATATGGATATGTTCCACTTGAGGCCATCCATTCGGTCATAGGTACTTTACCTGTTGAGAACTTAAGTTCTACTGAGTCATTCTCATCTAAAAAGTAAGTGTAACTTCCTGTCGTTGGAATTTCTGAACAGTTGTTGTATCCAGCCTTAAATAGAAGTGCTCCAAGGTAAGTATGGTATGCTCTTGCAATTTCTCCGTATAGACCAGTGTCTCTTCTATCTATTTCTTCACTTGCTCTTCCGAAGTCAATTGAAACTGAAGTTGTAATTGGAGAAGATATAGTTGTTCCAGGAAGATTGTTTGTTACTACTAAGTCTGGATCGAGTGAATTTGCAGAAAGGCTTGCATTGATAGCATTCACTATATCATCTGTAATAGTGTAAGTCGGAGTATTATTTATTTTATCACAGTAGTTTATTGTTAATGTTTTTGAAGAGGCTGAGTAAGAATCTGAAACTGCACATTCAGTCCCTGTCCCTGCATAATTAAAGTCAAAGTTCATACCATTATACTGATCAGTATTTGCAATTGTACTAATTGATAGAATATTATTTGAGCTGTCGAAAACTTGTGTCTTTCCTTTTGAGCCCAATCTCCAGTAAGGTTTTAAATTTGTAGCTCCAACAATACCTATAAAGCTATTACGAGTGTTATCATAAGCATTTCCGCCACCTTCAGAACTTGTAGGGTCAACATATCTGTTCGTAAAGTTTTGAAAAGGAGGAAGCATTGAACTATTTGCAAAAGTGTTTCCAGATTTTCCAATATAATTATCTGCAAAGAAGAATGATACAGGATTTGTTCCTCCTGCTGTTCCGTGAATAATTGAATCTGCATTTTTTAACGAATCTGTTTGAAATACGTAGCCAGCTTCAAACTCATCGCTTTGACAATTTAAACTTTCGTAAGCCATGATAACAAATGGAAAGTTATTTCTATCATTGAGCGGTAGTTTATAATTTGTAATATAGTCAGAAACAGTAAGGTCTGTAGTGTTTATACAACCAGAAGATAGACTTGGAAGGCTTACGTTCTCTGGTAACTTCTTACCTTTAAATAGTATTCTATAGCTTAAGTTATTCCCTTGCTTGAAAGGATTTGTAGAGCATGAACTATACTCATCAACAACCCCATTTAAATTTGCACAAGCAATTAACTTTAATTCTTTAAATTGATTACCGTTTGAGTTTTCTGTTCTTGAAAAAATTGGATTACCACATGTCGCTAAATTTAAATTTAGATTAATTACAACTTCTTCTCCACCAATATTTGCACTAGTGTATGCACATCTATTTGTTCCAGTCAGTAGGCCATTACCATTTTCATTTTGCCATGTAATTGCAGAGAATTCCCAGTCCCCAGGGGCAAGCTCTATATCTACACCGTCATTAGCATTTTGAAGTCCAATCTGAAATGAGTCTCCCGAGGAGTTTTTTCCCGTAATAAGAGCACCACCCGCTGTCACAATAGATGATGTCACTGCTGACGAGAAGAGCAGGAGCTTTGCTGGCGTTCCGCTTCCTTTTTTAGAGCAGGCGGTAGAGAGCAAAAAGACTGTTAGAATGATAATTTTCTTCATGGGGATTTCCTTATTAACCATATAGACTATTAAGTTTATCGGTCTTTAAAGGATAATCTTTATTTGTGAAAACAATAAAAACTGAGGTAACACATTGATATATCGTTATCGCAAAGGGGGACTTTGGCACTAATTATGGTCAGATTTAAAAATTGAGGAAATCTTAAGGTTTTTTTCGTTGGGATGGAGGGGTTATAAACCCATTGAAAGCTCTCATAAATTGGTCTAGCTCTTTTTCCTGTGAATATGCAAAATAACCTTTTTGTCTTGAGAGGGGAGGAGATAGCACTCTAAAGGAGTTAATATCTATAGACTTGGTCTTGATATCGTCTGTATAGCTTCTCTTGTGTACTATAATTATATCTAGTCTCTTACGTTGTAGCATTTGGAGTAGCTTATCTGTTGATTCTGCTTTTGTGACTTCTAAAAGAGATTTATGCTTCTCAAATGTTTTTCCTAGCGCCCACCCTCTGACAACTCCTACTTTATAATTCTTAATTGAACGAAGATCACCATTCCACTCAACCTTATTCTCATTCAAGGATACTAGTATTATTTGATCTTCATAGAAGTGATTCTTTGAAAATTTCATTAACTTTTCTCGCTCTTTGGTCTTGTATGGACCAATGAGAATATCGGCTTGGCCATACTTAACCATCTCTGTTGCACGAATCCAGGGATAAAGAGAGATTTTATATTTGAAGTTTAATTTCTTGGATGCTGTATCAATTATTTCTGCTGCGCTACCTTTGAGGACGCCGTCTTTGTCATAACTAAGTATATCGGGGAATTCAGAGCCGACGAATTCATAAACTCTAGGCTCTTTAGAGAGTGTGTGTATAGATAAGCATACAAATATAAGAATAAATAATTGCTTCATTTATTACAATACCTATTCTGCTATATTCAAGTTAGTCGTCTAGGTTGTCCCAGTCGATATCCTTACCTATTGTAACACCAGAAATAGATTGCGGTTTATCTTTTTTGATAAAAGGGAAGGAAAGTGTCTCAACTCCCTCAAATTGCTCTTCAAAAGCAATTGTTATTGTTTTTGGCATCGTTTCTTGCAGAGTTGTGAGAAAGTAGTCTTTTGGAAGACTTGCCATGATATCTTCTTCTCCATCTTCTAAATCAACAAATTCCATAGGCTTAGATGAAGTATTCTTAACAATTATGGCACCTTTTAGTTTTTCTGCTTTTATATCCTTAGTAAGGTTCCAAGATCCAATGTGGAAAAAGTCTAGAAAAAACATAGATTTCCCATATTTAAGCTTCCTTGGAATCAGTAAAGATTGCAGGAACTTTCTTGTAGATGGGTCTTTTGACTTCTTTGCCAATTTATCGGCGAGCTGACTATCTTCGATTCTGAGGATGTAAGCCCCCGGATTCTTTGTGGATTGGAATAAAATATACTGAAAAGCTATGCTGAAAAGAGTGAATAGCTTGTGTTGATCAAGGTGGATATGGGGTATTTCGCACTCAACCAGGGTTTTTACTGATTCGTAGAGATCTTCTTTGCTTAAGTCGCCTTTCATAAAAAAATTACGTCCGTCTTTTGAATTATAAATATTAGTGTGTTGCCTTAATTAAGGATTATGTAACGTATTGTCAATGAGGATGGATAGAAAGTGCAATAATTTTCTGGATTTGCTTCAACTTGCCGATTGACTCATGCCCTTAATTTCTTTAAGATGCCACATTAAAATATACATTTTATTATTATAAATTAGTCTAAAAATAACCTCAATTGGAGCAGACATGATCAACAACAAATTGATGGCGAAAACTAGAAATATTGGTATTTCGGCACACATTGACTCTGGTAAGACAACACTTACTGAACGTATTCTTTTTTACTGTGACATGATCCACAAGATCGAAGATGTTCGTGGTGGTGGTGATGGTGCAAAAATGGACCACATGGAACTAGAGAAAGAAAAAGGTATTACAATTACTTCTGCAGCAACAACTGTATTCTGGAAAGGTATTACTGGAAAAGGTACAACTTTTGCTGATGGAATTGAGAAGGATACTAAAGTTAATATTATCGATACTCCGGGTCACGTTGACTTCACAGTAGAAGTTGAAAGATCTCTTAGAGTTCTTGACGGTGCTATCTTAGTTCTTTGTTCTGTTTCTGGTGTTCAGTCTCAGTCAATTACAGTTGATAGACAGATGAAGCGTTACAACGTTCCAAGACTTGCTTTCTTAAACAAGATGGACAGAATGGGAGCAAATGCTTTCAATGGTAGAGATGCTTTAGTTGAAAAACTAAACCACAACGCTGTACTTATGCAATGTCCTATTGGAGCTGAAGATGGTTTCTGTGGTGTTGTTGATTTAATTACTAAAATTGCTTACTACTTCGATGGTGACAATGGTGAAAATATCAGACAAGAAGAATGTCCAGCTGACCTAGTTGATAAAGTTGAAGAACTACGTTCTGAAATGATTGATAAAGTTGCCGAGTACGATGATGAAATCATGGAAAACTACCTAGAAGGTAACGAGCCAACTGAAGAAGAACTACACAAGTGTATTAAGACTGGTGTTCAAACTCTTCAATTAACTCCTGTTTACATGGGTTCTGCATTTAAAAACAAAGGTGTTCAAGTACTTCTTGAAGCTGTAACTAGATACCTTCCATCTCCACTTACTTGTGTTCCTCCAACTGCGAAGACTGAGAAAGATGAAGTTGTTGAGATCTCTCCAGATCCAGCGGGAGAACTACTTGCAATGGCATTCAAAATTACTGATGAGCAATTTGGTCAGTTAACTTATACAAGAATTTATAGAGGAACTCTTAATAAGGGTGAAACTGTATTCAATTCAAGAACTGGTAAAAAAGTTAGAATTGGTAGAATGGTTAGAATGAACTCAAACGATAGAGAAAATATCGATTCAGCTCACGCTGGTGATATTATTGCAATCGTTGGTATCGACTGTGCATCAGGTGATACTTTTGTTGGTGATTCTGGAAGTATTGGTCTTTCTCTTGAAGGTATCCACGTTCCAATCCCAGTTATCGAGCTTTCAATTTCTTGTAAAGATAAGAACGAGCAAGCAAAAATGTCTAAAGGTCTTGCAAAATTCCTTAAAGAAGATCCAACTTTCCACGTATTCACAGATGAAGAATCAGGTGAAACAAGAATTGCTGGTATGGGTGAGCTACACCTTGAAATTTACGTAGAAAGACTTAAGCGTGAGTTTGGTGCAGAAGTTACTGTTGGTGCTCCTCAGGTTAACTATAGAGAAACAATTAGAACTGAAACTCCTTTTGAGTATACTCACAAGAAGCAAACTGGTGGTTCTGGTCAATTCGGTCAAGTTGTTGGTGTACTTAAGCCACTTGCTGAAGACAGAAAAGAAAAAGACGACCAAGTATTCAAGTTCAACAATGAAATTAAAGGTGGTTCAATTCCTAACGAATTCATTGGTGCCTGTGAAAAAGGTTTCCAAGACGTTATGGATAAAGGTCCTCTTGCTGCATTCCCAGTTATTGACTGTGAAATCTTCCTACAAGACGGTAAGTATCACGATGTTGATTCATCTGATATGGCCTTCAGAATTGCTGCAAGACAAGCGATGAGAAAAGCTATTAACGCTGCTCAACCAGTTCTTATGGAACCAATCATGAAAGTTGAAGTTACAACTCCTGATGAGTATCAGGGTGGTGTAATTGGTGACCTTTCTTCTAGAAGAGGGATGATCCAAGGTTCTGAGACAGATCCAGGTGGAGAGATTATTGTTAACGCTGAAGTACCTCTTTCAGAGATGTTTGGTTATTCAAATGACCTAAGATCAATGTCTGCTGGTAAAGCAACTTATACAATGGAATTCTCAAGATACCATGACTGTCCTTCAAGCATCCAATCAGATGTTATGAAAGCAAGAGCTGAGAAGCTTGCAAACGACGATTAGTCTTAAAGCTAAATCAAATTTTAATGAAGGCCTATCCTAGTGATAGGCCTTTTTTTATCCTATTAATTTTTCAAGGTCGTTACTGGTATTTATTCTAAGTGCTAGAGTGAATCTATGAAAATACTTCTTCTAACTCTATTTACATTACAAATTTATTCGAGCATTGCCTCTGAAAAGGCCGTGTATGGTCGCGATGATAGAGTAAGCTATTCTGAAGTCTCTCCTCAGTTCCGAAGACTTGGAGATGCGACAGCTGGAATGATTCAGCTTTCTAAGTTAAAAGATAGAGGTTCCTATTATGAATTTACATCTAAGATTTTAGGTGAACAGATGATGGGAAATCAGTTTAGAAATGGTTATCTATGTTCAGATGAAAAGTTTTACTCTGAAGAGTTACTTCCTGTGTGCTCAGGCTTTCTTATTGGACCTGATACTCTTTTAACTGCAGGCCATTGTGTGACAGGTCCTAAGAGTTGTAAGAAAAACATTTGGAGCTTTGGCCTAGGTCTCGATAAAATTCGCTCTGGAAGTCTATCTAAGAATAATATTTATAAATGTAAGCATGTTATAAAAAGAGGAAGTTCCCCTAGAGACTTTGCACTAATTAAACTTGATAGAGTTGTTAGTGGAGTTACACCTTTTAAACTTTCTAGTAGGAAAGTAAAAGTGGGCGATAAAGTTCTTACTATAGGGCACCCATCAAATCTGCCTCTCAAGTTTGCACTCAATGGAACGGTAAAGAGTTATAAGAAAAATCTATTCAAAACTGATCTAGATACATTTGCAGGAAACTCGGGCTCTCCGGTGATTTTGAAATCTACAAAAGAGGTTGTAGGTATCTTAGTCAAAGGTGCCTTAGACTATGAAAAAGACCTCTCTAGAGGCTGTTTTGTCGCCAATAAGTGCTTATCATACGCCCAGGGTGCAGATTGCCTAGGTGAGGGTGTTACACCTGTCTATAAACTTCTAAGTCTTTAAAATATCGAAAGAAATTTAAGTAAAATACATATCCGACCGATATACTCATGAATGGTGGAAGTATTTATACTTTTTACAATTGATTCTTATAAGTAGTGTCTTTTGAAAAGAGTGGAGAGTTATATTGCTCTTTACGAAAATATCTATCTTCGCAAGAAATATTTAACTTTGATTAAAGGTAAAAAATATAAAAAATTAGGAGAATAGAAGTGAGTTCAAAATATATTTTTACATTCTTACTCTTGTGTAATTTATCCTACGGCGGAAGTTCTGAAAAATCATTTGAAGAGATAAAAGATACTGTTCAAAAAGTTGATGCATTAAGTGTCGTAAAGTCTGGACCTGTTGGTATGAATTATGATTGCCAACAATGTATTTCTGAGATGGAACTTGTGGGAGCACTTCCTCTAGAGTCTGAAGAAGTGAGTTTAGAAAGAGTATTATTTTCTAAAGGAACAAAAGATAATACTTTTATAATTAAGAGAAATAAGAATAGTCCAAATAAAGTCACCGTAAAATTCAAAGAAAAGATTAGAGTATGTAAGAAGACTATTGCACATAAGAATCCACTTTCTGGGGACATTGGATTTAGCTGTCTTAGGTCTAGCTACGAGCTAAGGGATGAGAGTATTGAAATAGACTTTTCAGATAGAGAGCTTACAAAAGACTCAGAGTTTATAAAGGTAAGCCTTGTTAAGTTAGATAGTCGTAACAAAGGCTTTATAAACGCTAGTTTTAAAGATCAGTCTGGACAGAAGATTAGTAGTAGTAAAGGTGGTAAGTTCTTATTCTTTGGAACACAGTATAGTCTTGAATGAATAATATCAATCATTTAGCACGTTAGTAAATTTTACTTTTTTAGACAGTTCTATCTCAATATATTGTATGCTGCGAAGTGTTTAATTTGTAAATGAGGAACCTATGAAAAAGTTTACTAGCGTATTCTGTTTATCACTATTGCTTTCAGGCTCAATCCAAGCGGCTAAGACAAAAGCTATCTATGGACTAGATGATAGACAAGAAGTTGCAAGCTATCCTAATAAGTACATACAAAAACTAGCAAAGTCTGTTGCTGGTAGTGTAAGCGAGTTTCACTTGCATGAGTCAGCTGTTGAAGGTTATTCAGACTTTAGTAAGACAGGCCTTGGTGATCGAATAAATGCTTGTCCCGGAGAGAGGTTCAGTGAGCAGCCTTCTCTTATGAGTTGTACTGGCTTCTTAGTTGGTACAGATCTTCTTGTCACTGCTGGGCACTGTATGAAAACAAGTGATGATTGCCAGTTCAACAAGTGGGTGTTTGGTTTTACTTCAGACAAGTCCCTTATTTATAATAAAGATATTTATGGTTGTAAGAAAGTTGTAGCGAGAGGGGAAATGACTCTTCCGATTATAGGAACAACTGACTATGCAATTGTTCAACTCGATAGAAAGGTAAAAGATAGAGAGCCTCTTAAGTTTAGAACTAGTGGAAGAATAAAAAATGGTTCAGATGTACTCGTTATTGGTCATCCAATGGGGCTGCCTATGAAGATTGCAGATAATGCAACTGTTAAGGGATCTTTTGGAAAGACGTTTAGAACTAACCTAGATACTTACGGTGGAAATTCTGGTTCACCAATCATAAACTCTAAAACTGGGCTCGTTGAAGGAATCTTAGTTCAAGGTGACAGGGACTATAGTTATGGAGAAACTTGTACAGCCAGCAACTACAGTACTGGCCATGGTGAAGTAGTATATAAGATAACTCGCCTTAAAGCATTGCAGAAGCTATTCGAAGACGGTAAGTTATAAAGTCCTTTGGCCCTAGTGATAGGGCTACTTTTTTACCCCCTCTATTATTTTTCTTGAACTAATTGTTAATATAAGTTATACCTAATGATTATTTGTTTTTTCCTAAGGAATATATATGATTGAAACTTCTCAGTTACAAACGTTAGTTGCCGTAGCAAGAGCTAAGAGCTTTTCAAAAGCTGCAGAAGACCTAAGTGTTACTCAGTCTGCAATATCTCAGAGTATAAAGAATCTAGAGAATAAGATTGAAGTGAAGTTATTTAAACGTTCTGGGAAGAAAGTTGTTCTAACTCCAGAAGGGGAAAAACTATTTTCTCTAGCTTCTAACTTCTTAGGAAATCTTGGAGAAACATTAGAAGAAATTCAAAATGATAAAGAAAGCATGTCTGGTAAAGTTAGAATCGGTACTTTAACAGGTGTAGGTAAGTCTTGGCTTGCTCATGAAATGCTAGAATACGCAAAGAAGTGGGAAGACCTAACTGTTCAAATTACACTTGGTTTTCAGGAAGACCTGGTTAGAGCATTTGAGAGTTACCAATTAGACTTTTTAATTTTACCTGAGGAATCACTTCCATCTGTTGGTGAGAAGACTCTTCTAAGTGAGGAAGTGTCTACAGTCGTTTACCCAAAAGATACTGAATTTGACATTGATCCTGAGAATATTACTTTTGAAGATATTTCAACTCTACCTACAATTCTATTTGAACAAGAAGATCACTTACTTCAAAAGTGGTGTAAAGATATCTTTGGTAAATTTCCAAAGAAGTTAAATGTTCGTTATTCAATAAACTCTCATGGAAATATGCTTCAAGCTGTTCAGCAAGGAATGGGAATGGCCGTTGTTCCTAAGCATGTTTTAAACAGATCTTACTTTAAAGATAAAGTTAATACTTTAGGTGAGAAGTTTGAAGTGTCCAATGGGAAATTCTATATTGTTCACCATAAAGGTAGTGAAGAACTTCTTCGAATTCAATCTACTTTATCCATGCTAATAAATAGTGATAGTCCACTAAACTAAATGTCTGAATCTATAGACCTTAACAAATTTGCAGACCTGTTACCTTCTGAGTTAACAGGTCTTATAAAGCAGATAAATAGCTGGGGCTTTGAATTAACTCTTGTCGGTGGAGCTGTAAGGGATTTTCTTTTATATGGTAGACTCTCTGACGATTTAGACTTTGAAGTTAGATCTTTTCAAAAAGTTACTGATACTCAATGGCCTGATACTTTTCAATCTCTTGTGAAAAAGATTGAAGGTATTGAAGACGCTGAAGTTGAAAAATTAAGATTCAATATTATTCGCATAAAGCTTCCTTCGATAGAGTTAGAGGTTTCTAGTCCTCGAATTGAAATCTATGAAGAAGGTAAGGTTGAATACGGCCACTCTGACTTTGACGTAAAGTTCTCAAGTGAATTTACTCATGAAGAGTCATTTGCAAGAAGAGACTTCTCTTTAAATGCCATGGGGATTGTTTGGAATAATGATGGGAAGCTCGAGTTTGTAGACCCTTACCAGGGCCTTAAGTCAATCAAAGAGAAAGAGCTTGATTATCTTACTGATGACTTCTTAAAAGATCCTGTACGATTTTTAAGAACTTTGAGGTTCAAAGTTGCACATAACCTTACACTATCTAGAAAACTGAAAGATAATATTGTTTATTTCAATTTAGATAAATTATCCCTTCATTACTTTGTTCAAGAAGGAAAGAAGATTGGATTAGAAAAGCTCGCAAGTGAGATGGACTTTGCTAGAAGAAAGTTTTCTACAAAGCTTCCATTGTGGGCAAGCGAGTTTCATAAGTTAAATACTAAAGAATTCTCTCGCTGTAATAGTTTATTAGAAGTGTTATTAAATTATTCACTTCAAAAAAATATTTCTGATGAAGATATTATACTTCTTGGAGAGTCGTTTAAGTTAAAGCAGACTATAGTAAAAAAAATAGTAATGCTTAGTTTTTTTAAAGACTTTGATTTAAATACATATAAAGATAAGCTTAAAGAAGTTGATTTCTTTGATGTCATTGAAGATGAGACATTTATTAAAATCTCTAGACTATTTAAATCTATAGATAAAATAGAGGAAGACCTATTACAGTTTTACTTCAACCAAGATGATATAAGTATTCTTAGAGAGAGTATTATAAAAGATGAGCTCTTTGAAAAAATCCTCCCTACAATAAATCGTGAGCATATTTCAATGCTAGGAATTTATTGTCATATAATAAAAAAACATTAATTTCTTGCTAAGATAAATGTATGGAAATTGTCTCTTATGCAAATTTAAGCAAAGACATTCAAGAAGAATACATAGAAGAAATTAAAAGAATTTTCTTTGAATGTAGTTCTGTAAAAGTCTTTAAAGACGAAGAACATAGAGAAAGCTTTTTTTATAAATGGTGTGGTGATTACTTGAAACTATCTCCTCAATCATTTTTTATTTGTTTAATTGATAATAAAGTTGCTGGTTATCTTTCTGGATATATGGACTCTAAGAATGCACTAGAGAAATTTATAATTCCAGGTCCTGAAGTTTTTGAGGACTGCTTTGATCAATTCCCAGCACACTTTCATATTAACTGTTGCCCCCACCATCAAGGAAAAGGCATTGGTAGAAGACTTGTAGAGCATTACTTATCGGAGTTAAATGACTCTGGAGTAGATGGTGTTCATCTTATTACTTCTACAGATGCAGATAACCTTGGTTTCTATAGGGCCTTGGGATTTGAATACGAAATCCCTAGGCCCTTTAAATCTCATGAACTTCTGTTAATGGGGAGGGCAATTGTTGCCTAAATAAAATGTGTAGCTTCGATTCATCATATATGTCACAATACTATTAGTAAGGGGTAAATAGAGGATATATCTATGGTTGATTTACATTCTATTCTAGCTGATCACAGGTCTAAGGGTTCTACAGAGACAACCAAGCTTAGTGATTCGCATAATTCCAATCCTACCAATTCAAAAATTCCAGACATTTTCTTTGATGAGATACTAACTCATTACAAACTCACTAGAGTCGAAATAATGGTTTTGATGTATCTCTATAGAAGAGTGTGGTGCCGTCCTAATTTATATAAAGAACATGGAATCTCACAATTAATGAGTCATACAGAAATGGCAAAGCATTTAGGTATCTCTATAGAAGATATTTATCAATCTTTACGACATTTAGAGGACTATAGTTTCATTTCAACAATTCGCTCTGGGCAGTACTTTGTTAGAAAATACTTTACCAAAGATTTTGACGAGTATTATGGTCATACTTATGATGACTTTGATATCTAAGTTTATGAGTAAATGTCTAACTAATCGTATTTAAAGATAAACTCAAGATTACAGTATTACGCTTGTGTATAATTATCTAACCTCGTATAATTTTGTAAGAGGTAAAGTATTAAGAAAGATAAAAGTTCAAATATTATTGTTTATTGCGGGGATGATAGAGGCTATTTTCATTCCTTAGAGGAACGTTACAAAGTAAAGTACGATTCCCTTGATTTCTCATTTGAAGTTTGTTTTGATGCAAGTGAATCCGGCTACCTTTCTATGTTAGTTGATATTTTAAAACTAGCTCCTAAAATTATCTATATCGATTTTTCAATAAATACAAAAAGCTTTCTTAAATTATCTAGACAGTTAAAACGTTTATCTACTCTAGAAGGAGTTCCAATTGTTGGTCTCGTTGAAAGTAAGAAGTACTTAAGAGAATGTTCTGCATCTGGTGTGGATTTTACACATGTAAAATGTGGTGAGATTCACGATGTTATTTATCATCCTATGTACCTTGCATTTGAGAAGCAAGTTGTTAAACCTTCTTTTGCAAAAGGTAAATTTAAGGTTCCTTCTACAGCAAGTTTAATTAATGACTTTAGAGTAGGTTATATTACTCCAGATACTATTAGGGCAGAAGGTAACTTCTCTCAATCTGTTGGTGATGTAGTAGATATAGAAACTGCGTTTCCAAGGGAGACTATTCCTTCGAAGCAGTTTGTTGTAAGTAATGTCACAGATACTGACCTCTATTATGACTACGACTATGCGTATGATCTTTCTATAAAGTTTATAAGTGATCCTGTTATTTCTGATTCAGACTTAGAAACTGCAAATTCTCTAGAGGATCCTGCAGCTAGGGCCAATAGGTTAGAAGAGCTTAAAAAGGATTTAAATACAAAGAAAGCTGAATATGAAGAAGAATTAAAATACTGTAAGAAAAAACATCTTACATGGCTTGAAGATAAGATCACTTTTTCTAAACCAAAGAAAACTAAAATATTAATTGTAGATGGAGAAATGACTTTCTTAGAATCTGTTAAATCTCCGCTTGATGCTTTTGGTTATACTATAAGATTACAAACTGTTTTAAATGACGATATTACTTCACTGAGAAGACTTTGTCCTCACTTGATTAATATGAATCTAATTTCTAAAACATTCCTTCAAGACTTTAATAATCCTAATTTAACACTTTTAGAAAAAGATGCCTTGGCCGAAGAACTAAAGACTCGTGAAACGAACTCTTTAAATCATCTAGGACGTCTTATCAAAAGAATTAAGACTATGGAGAATTATACTCCATTTATTATTGTGTTTAATTGTCTAAATTTTACGTCTAAGTCACTGCAAGATACTTATGAGTACCCTCTAATTATAAGTCACAGAGGGAATATGGATTTAGATTATATTTTAAAAATGGCATCTGTCTTTGAGAAGAAGCAAGTTGATAAGTTTACAGCAAAAGTTGAAGCTAAAATTGCAGCATTAAGAAAGAAAGATCCAAGGAAGTACGGAAGGCTAACAAAGTCAGACTTTGAAGAGAAGCGATATTACGTAAGTAAGAGTGATAAATTGAGCTTTCTATCCATTAAGCATGAAGTAGAAGTATTATCTATTTCAGAAACGGAAGTGACATTTGCTTCTGAGAGACAGCTTTCTCCTTCAACATATCGTTTTGATATGCCATTAAATTGTAGCGTCACTATAGTTCCTACTGATGGAAATTACTTTCAAACTGATGGACCTAACTTTATATATAGGGCCTTTATTCACTCTGTTGATGAGATTGATAAGAAAGAAATTAGAAAATATGTAAATGATACTTTCTTTGAAGAGTTAAATAAAAAAAGAGTTAAAGAGCTAGAAGAGTTTAAGAACTTAAACGAGTCTGTTCTTGAAGAGAAATTGGGCACACAAGAGCAACCGAAGTCCATCGATGAAACTCTTGATGAAGTGAATGATAAAACTTTGCCTGATGAAGAAGCGCAATCAACTGTAGAGTTCTCTAGAAAAGTTAAAAAAGACTAACCGATTTTCATATACCATTTACATCTTGTTTGATATCTAAAATCTATGAAAAACTTTACCCAAGAAATTGACGAGTTGCACAGGTCTCTTGAAGATCACTGTGTTTATCAAAAATTAAATGATCTTAAGTCGTTGAAAGTATTCATGAATTACCATGTGTTCGCGGTATGGGACTTTATGTCTCTACTAAAGTCGCTGCAAAGAGAAATCACTTGTGTAGATGTCCCTTGGAGGCCATCTAAGTATTCAAAAGAGATTGTTCGTATGATCAATGAAATTGTCTTGGGTGAAGAGAGTGATGTCGATTTAAATGGTAATGCGTGTGATCATTTTACGCTCTACCTTTCGGCCATGGAAGAAGTTGGGGCTGATACTACTGCAATTAATGAATTTTTAGTTAATTATGAACTTGATAGTCTCCCACAAGAAGTTAAGGCATTTGTTTCTTTCAATTTGAATCTGGCCCTTAGTTCTGAACCACATAAAACTGCAGCAGCTTTCCTATATGGGAGAGAAAAGTTAATACCTGATATGTTCACAGGAATTTTAAATTATTTAAAATCTGAAAATATAGACTGCCCAAAATTAATTTATTATATCGAAAGACACATTGAGCTGGATGGAGAAGAACACTCTATCTTAGCAAAAAAATGTTTAGAAGAACTTTGTGGTAATGATGAGAATAAATTACGTGAAGCGTATGAAGTTGGTAAGCAATCTCTAAAGCTTAGAGTTAAGCTTTGGGATGGTGTCTACAATGAACTATCTAAAGAGTACATATCAGCGTCCAACTAGTTTCTCTATTTTTTTCAAGCTTTATGGCCGCAACTATTTTGCCAATAAGTTCTGAACTACACTTTGCTTACATAACAAACTTAAGCAGTAATGAGGATGTATTCATAGCTTTAGCTATTGCTACTTTAGGTAACTCTCTTGGTGGCCTGAGTTGCTATGTCCTTGGACATCTTGGTAAGTGGATATGGCTAGAGAAGTATTTTAAAATAAATGAAGAAAAAATTATTAAATATAAAACAAAATTAGAATCTTTTGGAGGATGGCCTGCATTTTTTTGTTGGCTTCCAATAGTAGGTGATCCCATTGCTGTTACCTATGGACTTATGAAATCACCGCTTCGTTCTTTTCTTATCTACATGAGTCTTGGAAAGTTTCTCCGCTATCTCTTTATTATCTATTTAATCTGACTACTATAGTCGGGCAATCTGTTCTTTTCTTACAAGTAAATCTATTCCTAGTAGTAAGACGTTCTTCGTTTTAACATAGTAGTAATTCATTTTATCAGGAGGATTATTAATGAAAAGGATTTCATGTCTTTTGGCAGTAGTGCTATTTTCATCTCAGGTTTTAGGATCTGCAACATTTGAAAAAAGATTTAAAATTGTTAGAGATGATCAAGGAAGAGTTGTTTCAGTAAAAGAGCCAGGACTTAAGGTTTCTTTTTCAATTGCTCCATACCTTCAACAAATCAAAGAAAATTTAAAGCAAGAACAAATGCTAATGAAGCAAAAAGGCGATTACGATGCTGAGATAGAAGAGTTACTTTTATCTGATATCGAAGAGAAGGGTGATAAGTCTTCTGAAAATATTGCATATGTTGTTAAATCAATGCGTGCTCTTGAGCAAATTGATGTTGATGCTGTTTTTAGTGCACCAGAGTTTAAAAATGTTATCAGTGCATATGAAAAGAAGCTATCTGATGCTATTTCATATCTTGATCCAACAATAATTGCTAAGCCAGATAATAGTAGATTCTTCTATAAGAGACATGTGACTTATCAAGTTGTTACTTGGGGATTAAACTTCGCAAAGAAAAGATTAAGCTCAATTCCAATTTTAAATACTGCTAGTTATGTTCTTGTAGAAGTAGAAAGAATGATTAGAGAAAGACGTCTTTATCACCAAAATATGCTTTTACATTACCTAGAATTATTTGCTGAAGATGAGCTAGGATTTACTAAAGTTGAAGCGGATGAAATTTTCTCTTCAATATATGAATCTCAAATCCCTTGGTATGCAAAGTGGGAATCTGATAGTGCTGCAAATAACTGGGACAGTTATGGTGCCAATAAGTTCTTTGCTAACTTTAGAGCAGCAACATCTAAGTTAAGAGCTAACAGTAGAAGATACTCATCTATTGATACTCGTATAAACTTTGCTTTCCAGGAAGTAGTTGCTGATGGTGAAGAGCAAATTGTTAACTTAGTAAATAAAGAGTCAATGTTTAATTCTAAGCCAGGTATTGCATATATCAAATCTAATCCTTCTAAAGTTAGAAGAAAGAGAATGGTTCTTCAATTAGCAGGTCTTGGAGTAAGCTTCTTACCTTTACCAGATTTTATTAAGAATATTGCTGCAAGTTATATGAAGTCATTTTATGAAGATCAGAAAATTACTGAAGGGGCGTTATTTGCTCACTTTGAAGTAGAGTCTGATAGAGAAATGCAATTAGAACTTAAGAAGCAATACTTAAATCCATTCGATAATACTTTAATCCTCGATTAAAAATATATCTTAAGCTAGGCATGAAAGTGTCTAGCTTATTTTAATTCCATACATCTTTCTACATTATCAGTTGTTACAAAATGAATTCTTCTCTTTAAAACTTTCTTTAAATCTTTATCAGAATTGACTGTCCAGACGCCAACTTCTTTTCCAAAAAGGTTAGGAATCCAGGCCATAAATCTTGTCTTAAAGTAAATATTTACGCCGTAATCAGAGAATGAGAATGGAAGAAACTTATAGACTCTCATAAGTTCAACATCTCTCCAAAAGGGAGAAGACTTTCTTTTCTTTTTAAGTTTCTTTAGTGCTTTTGATTCAAATGAAATAATTCTAAGAAGCTCTGGCTTTTGGGAGTTATATTCTTCAATTAAAGAGATAGTCTGTGGAGTAGGAGAGTCCTTAAGTTCTATGAAAGTGAATATATTCTCAGTTTCAAGAATCTTTAGAGTGTCTTCTAATAACGGAATAGTTTGGCCGTCTTTAAGAATACAGTTTGTTTGAATCTCTTCTAGAGATAGATATTTTATTTCTTTAGTTAGTGGACAGCTTTTTCCCTCAATTGATTTAGCTACTTTTTCTAAGTTTTCGTCATGCATGAGAATTGCTTGTCCATCTCGAGTGTGATGCACATCAAATTCTACTCCATCACTCTTAGCGTCTATCGCCTTTTGAATTGAGTCGAGAGAGTTTTCAATAGAATCAGTTGCAATACCTCTATGAGAGATGCAAAAAGGTTTAGCATTTAATGTTGTGCTAATTGATGCTAAAATCAATAAAACAAAAATCTTCATAAATTCTCCAGATTATAGTATATCGGAAAAGTTATAGATTTTTTTATTTAATTATTTTATTGGAGAATTTATATGGCAGTAGCATTCGGTGCCTACAGAGTAAGTAATCATTCATCAGATCATTATGACGCGTTGCTTTCTGCGGTTAATAAAGGCTGCAAGCTTATTGATACCTCTGCTAACTACACTGGTGGGGAGAGTGAGAAACTTATTGCTCAAGTACTTAAAAAAGCAGAGAGAACTCCTCTTATAGTTTCAAAGGTTGGTTACGTTCAAGGTGAGAATATGAATGTAATGGGTGAGTTAAATAGTATTGGTCAGGCAACTGAGGACCTAGTGAAGGTTAATGATGATCTGTGGCACTCAATTCACCCTGACTTTATTAGAAATCAGGTTCAACTCTCTCTTTCTAGACTTGAAGTTGAAAAAATTGATGTGTACTTACTTCATAATCCTGAATATTACTTCTATGAAGAGAATGCGAACCAAGATGAATACTATAAGAGAATAGAAAAAGCTCTTTTTGAACTTGAGGCCCTTGTGTCTGAAGGTCTAATCGGCTCATATGGAATAAGCTCTAATAACTTTATTCTTTCTCCAGATGATAAGAAAGTTACTCATATTGATAGAGTTATGGAGTGTGCTCAAAATGTAAGTAGTAATCACCACTTCACACACATCCAGTTTCCTTTTAATATGATTGAAATTGATGCTCTAGAGTCTTGGTATGATGGTTTAAGCCTTCTCAATAAGGCCAAGGGACATGATTTACAAGTTATGGTTAATCGTCCTTTAAATGCATTTAAAGGTGAGGGGCTAGTTCGTCTTGCAGACTATGAAACTACACACCCATTAATTGATGAATCTGAAGCTCAGAGAATTTTTGTAAAAGCAATGATGTTACTTGAGAAGAAATTTAAAGAAGAAGAGCCTGAAGAATCAATTTATAACCTTCCTCTAATAAGACAATTTAATGATTTATGGAATAATACAAATACGCCAGATGGTGTAGATCAAGTTTACTTTTCTCACTTCTTTCCATTTGTAGCAAGAGTATGGGGCGGAGATCTTTCTGCTAAAGAAAGTACTCCTTTCTATGATCTCTATGATGTTTCATTAAATTATGCTCGCCATAATATGAGTAAAATGGGAAAGAATTTTGAAGAGCAAGCTGTTAAAGCTGGTCTGATTGAAGCAGGTGATGAGCCACTTCAAGTACGACTTATCGAAAAGTATCTTAGCTATCAGATTGATTACGTTCTAGTAGGTATGAAAGATGTACGCTATGTAGAGCAATTAGAGCATCTCTTTTAAGAGAGAGATGCTTTCTTATTTAAATAATAATTATAATTACCAGGGTAGAGACTCACTCCGCCCTTATCAACTTCGAGCACCTGATCAGTTAACTCATGAAGAAAGTGTCTATCATGGGAAACGAAGATAACAGTACCTTCATACTTTTTAAGCGCTCTCATTAATACTTCTCTAGAAGAGATATCTAAATGGTTTGTAGGCTCATCGAGAACGAGTAAGTTATTATTTGAAGAGAAAATTACTGCTAGTACAAGTCTACTTTTTTCTCCACCTGAAAGATGTTTAATTTTCTTATGAACATCATCACCTCTAAAGAGGAAGGCGGCTAATAAGTTTCTTATAAAACCGTCACTGGCCTTTGGAAGATTTGCCTGTATTTCTTCAAGAATAGTATTCTCTGACTTTAGTACTTCTAGTGAAAACTGGCTGAAGTAACCTAAGTTTATACTTGGTCCAAGTTTCACTTCTCCAGAAGTTGGCTCTGTCTGACCACAAATACATTTTAAAAGAGTGGATTTACCAGCACCATTAACACCAACTACTGCAATCTTTTGAAGTCTATTAATTGTTGTTGTAAGGCCTTTAAATACATTGACCTCTTCACCTTGAGAGTTTTTCCAGCTCTTTGCTAGATCTTTTATAATGACAACATCATCACTTCCTCTTGGAGGTGTAGGGAAGTCAAAGTGCATACTCTCTTCTTCTGGTGGGAGTTCAACTCTTTCTATCTTTTCAATCTTTTTAACTCTTGATTGCACTTGAGCTGCATGAGATGCACGCGCCTTAAACTTAGCAATGAACTCTTCTTCTTTGGCAAGCATATCCTGCTGTCTCTTATGTTCTGACTTTAATTGTTCAAGTCTAATTTTGCTCTCTTTTATATAGAAGTCATAATCACCACTGTAAGTTGTAACTCTCTTGTGATTAATCTCTACTATTTTCTTAGCAACATTATTCATAAAGTCTCTATCGTGTGTTGTCATAAACACTGAGCCTTTATAGTTTCTAAGCCATTCTTCTAACCAAAGAATTGTTTCCATGTCTAGGTAGTTTGTAGGCTCATCCATAATGATTAGGTCTGGATTTGTTACTAGCACTTTTGCAAGTGCAATTCTCATTTTCCAACCACCACTAAAGTCTTCAACTTTTTTGTGATGATCTTGAGCATGTATCCCAAGTCCTGAAAGTATCTCTTCAGCTCTTGATTCAAGGTCGTAGCCACCAACTTTTTCAAAGTCTGTTTGTACTTCACCCATTCTTTCTAATATTTTATTCATTTCGTCTGGATCTAAGTCTGGATCACAGAGTTGTTCTTCAAATTTTCTCAACTTCACTTTCATCGCAGAGATCCCTTCATCTCCTTCTACGACTTCTTCAAGTGCTGTTCTTCCTCTCATTTCTCCTACATTTTGAGAGAAATAAGAAATACGCAATCTGTCTGGAATAGATATTTGCCCTTCATCTGGACGCTCTTCTCCAATTATCATTCTAAAGAGAGTAGATTTACCAGCCCCATTTGGACCTACTAAACCAACTTTTTCGCCAGGGTTAATTTGGAAGTTCACTTTAGTGTATAAAGCTTCGCCACCCTGATTCTTTGTAACATTTGCAATATTAAGCATGAGTTTGGTTATCCTTTCTCGTATAAGTTAGGGCCAATACTAATATTTGAGCTGCAAAGAATGAACCTAGGAAGATTGCTCCACCTTCACTAAATCCATAAGAGTGAAGACCTGTTGCTAGGATGTAGTTAACACCAAACCATGCCATCATTACACTCATGAAAGCAGCTGCTACTAATAAGAAGAATCTTCCATTAGGAATCCAGCTTGTGTACTTTCCGTGAAGAATTGCCATGTAAAGACAAAGAACAATTAATGACCATGTCTCTTTTGGATCCCATCCCCAGAATCTTCCCCAAGAATAATCGGCCCAAACACCACCAAGAATAATACCAGCAGCAAGCATAACAGTTCCATACTTTAAACATGTATAAACTAGGTCACTGTAGTATCTCTCATCAGCAGGGCTCATAGAGAAGAATCTCTTTCTAATTAATACAGTATTCGCTAGTACCCAACTAAGTGCTAGGGCACCATAAGAAAGGATAATCGTTGTAACATGAGTAGAAAGCCAAAAGTTATCTCTAAGTACTGGAACTAGAGGAGATATTGAACTCGAAAGCATACCACCTGCAAAGTTAAGCATAAGTAGAGTACAAACATTATATGCAAGGCCTACGAATACATAGATCTTTTCTTTCTTAAAGTGACCAATAACTAGAGCTAAGAGTAGTGATCCATATCCTGAAAATAGAACCGTTTCGTACATATTTGTAATAGGAGCTCTACCTGAAACGTAGACTCTAAAAGCTAGGATTGCTGTCTGAGTTATAACTGTTAGTACTGCAAAGACTAAAGCTATATTAAATTTTCTAAAAAGAGTGATTGTAATAAGACCAGCAAATGTTAGAAATAGTGCCACTAGTGGTAGTTGCATCTTTACGTAAGTAAGCTCAATTAAAAAATCCTTATCTACGATTTTTTCATATTGTTCTTCTGAATCTTTTAATACTTTTAAAAATGGTCTATCACTTGTCTCTCTAGCTTTTACAACTTTTTCTTCTGTAAGGTAAGCTCCGATAGGTAACCAAGCAACATCATCTTTTGAGTTCACAAGTGGAACTAGCCAGTTATTGGCAGATTTAATATCTTTATAGAGATTTATTTTATTTAATACTGAAGCAAGAGACTTCTTATAGCTTCCGTGTTCTTCAGCCTTTTGCCACTCACTTCTTATAAGAGTCATGTTCTCTTCTAGTTTTTCGAAACTTACTCTATGCTCACCATCTTTAAGCTCTAAAGTCTTTATCAAATCTACATGCTCAATATTTGTCTTTAAGTCTACTTCATTTGGTATTCCCATACCTTTTAAAGAAACTAAGCAAAATGTTACAGTTGAAGATAATTTTTCATACTTAGTTTTACCCGTAAGGTACTTTAACATTTCACTGGCATGAACTTTAAGAGGTTTTATTCTACCGTCCTGCCTTATTGGAAGAGATTCAAGAGACTGGTCACAAAAGTGAAGCTCTATTGAAAATGAACTTAGCGAAATTGTTAGTAGTAATAGACTTAGTATTGCCTTCATTATTTATTCTCCGTCTAGACTTTCTCTAGGTTTAAAATGTCTGCACTATCAGATTTCTTTACCTTTCTTTTATTTAAAAGGTAGTGGCCCATGGCTCCTAAAACTAAAAAGAGTGAGCCAAGATATTTAAGAGGACGACCTTGGTCGACATTTACACTTAATGTAGAGCTATAGACTCCTGTTTCAGGGTCTTGTGAATAACTTGCTTGATAGAATGTGAACCCTGCGTGCTTAAGAGGGTTATTCATAAAGATATGGTGATCACTTGGACCTTTATCTGTAAATAATTTTACGAATGACTCGTAACTAGCTGGCTTGTTTGTTCCTGGATCTTTTTCCATTTTGAACTTAGTTAGAACAAACTCAAATGGAAGTGTCAGAATTTCCTTATCTAATACAAATGAAACTTTCTTACCATTAATTCTAAGAGTTACAGGTCTATCATCTAGTACCCAATATTCTTTTCCAAGTACTTCTATTTTTAGTGCCTTCGTTTGACCTTTGATAAGGCTACCATTTAACTGGACAGGCATAGTTGCAACAGGTCTGAATGACGGAAACTTCGAATTATCATGCTTTTTTAAAACAAGCTCAAGTCCCATCCACGGAAGTGTAATAATTGAGGCCTTGTCTTTTAAAGACTTCATATGCCATTTATTATCTTCAAAATAAGCAGCATTTTCTCCAAATAGGAATAGGTTTGGCTTATCTTCAAATAGCTTTTTACTAAATACTCTTAAGTGAGAGTCTTTGATCACTTCTAGTTTTTCGTCAACAGGCCATGGGTTGAAATCAGGGAAGAATGAATAGAATTTACTATCTTGATTAACAACAAAGAACTTGTTTCCTTCACTAGTATTCTTTATTTCGATTGATCTACTTTCTGGTGTAAAACAAGAACTCTCTTTACTATCCCAAATAATATACCCACTAGGGTTATTATCACCAAAACATGTAACGAGGTTCTTTGGAAGGTAAGTCACATCAAGAAGACCTAGTCTTGCAGATGCTTCAAATTCTATTGCTTCAGGGTGAAGTGAAAGTGTGAACTCTTGAGTAACATTTGGATTTGAAAGTATATATGTTGAAGAATGAATACTCGCATTCATAGCATAAGGGTTATTTCCCTTTCTCCAGTAAAGCTCTTTTTCTGCAAATGGGTAGAAGTCACCTAAAGTTACATCTTCGTACTTATCACCAATATTTGTTTCAAAAGCTACATATGGAAGCTTTCTCATCACAGTTTTTCCATCATCGTGATAGATGATTCTTAAGATATCGTCTGTTAATACAACTTTTCTAGCAGGAGTATTTGGATCTAGAGAAAGTGTCCCATCTACACCAGAGAACCAAGTGATAAATGAACCACAGCCGATCATAATTAGACCAGTGTGAATTGCATAAAAACCATAGAGTCTTTTCTTAGGTGGTAGTCTCAGCATCATCGCAAAGAATACACTAATAAAGATACCAAGCTGTACTACCATGAATGGCATACGTTTGTAGATAGTTCTATTTACAAAGTCGGTACCGTAGTAACTTTCAAAAAAAGTTCCAACAATCATGAAAATTGAGAAAATAGTAATAACAATAACTGCAAACTTTAGGCCCCCGAGGAAGCGCTCAGTTTTCTCTAACTTCTTTTGAAAATCAAAAGACATCTTTAACCTTCTAGTATAATTAACCCATTATTTTTATTCACTCTTACTACCATGAAGGCACTGCTCTAGCAATTTGAATTGGTTAAACAAGGTATTCTTTCAGATTCCATCGTTGTGAGATCTAACCTGAACTTATTTAAGAGAGTTAGGCTAAATAGTTAAGGGTCTTCTAAGTATCTGATATTTATATTGCAGTATTCTCTGCGACAACTTGCAATATTATCCATAATGTAGAATTTATTTACACACCTGTAGATTATTCATAATTGCTATTTATTTTCCCAGAAGATGTCAAAATAACTCACTATTAAATTAAAACAATGGATGGATCATCAGAGTATTCTTCTTATCGATATTTATGCTTCTAAGTACACTCACAAGTGCGAGTGAAGCTTTTCTTGTTGATAAAATGCATGAAGTCCCAGAAGTATATCGAGTCAGCACGGGCAGTGTCTCTGAGGAACTTCATATTGTACTAGTAAAAGGAAGTTGGGATCTATCACATATTTTTGAACGATTTAATAAATTACGAAAAATATATGACCAATGCGATATTGGAGTCACTATTGGCTCTATTCGAGAAGTTGAATGGAAGTACCCATCTAAGGGCCTTTATTATGACTTAAATAATTCATTAGAAAATCGTTACTACGATGGAACTCTACAATTGTTAATAGATTTAAATATTCAGGAAAGGCCCCTTGCTCTTTTCATTGATTCGTTCGATGAGGATATGAATAAGCTAGCGACATCTTTTCCTCCAAGTGCAATAGATAAGAACTCCATTGCCTTAAATACCTTTTGGATAACAGACTTAATAAATGAAAAAACATATGTTGATGCAGAACCAGATGACTATAGTGTTTTTGCTCATGAATTAGGACATATCCTCTTAGATGATAGTCATGAAATGGGGATAGAATCAAACCTCATGCATTCGAAATTGTCACTTCTAAGTGGGGAAGTTACACAAAAGCAATGCTCAATGATGAAAGATAGAATTTCTGGTAATGAAGTACAGAATTATACTAGATGAATGCTGTGTGGGGACAAGTGTACTCTTGTCCTTTTAATTAAAAAGTTAAGTAATTACATATAATTGTAAAATATTAAATGGAGAATTTAGGATGAAAGCAACTATTCTTGCGTTATTACTATTGTCTAATATGACCAATGCAACATCACTAATACCAGATGATTATGAAGAGAATCAGGTATTTTTCAAAGTAGAGAAAAGTGAAGCTAGGTCTAGAATAAATTATAAGTTTTATGAATGTGTTGGTGATCAAGAAAGTGCCGACTGTGATGTTATTTTTAGTGAAGATGGTTATTCAAAAACAGAGCTTAACTCGTTAGAGACAAGAGAGTCGGTGAAGGGAGGTTTTCTTCTTGCTGCAGAGATTGTCACAGGTGGAATTATTTGGAAGAGGCTAATGAAGTTCACTCTAGGTGGAGCCGCTAGAATGACGGCTAGAGCAACTGGATGGAGAGAGGGTGTTGCTAACGGAACAGTTGCCCTTGCTATAACTGCACCAGTAAACACTGCTGTTACTTACTATGCTCTTAAAGAGGCAAATGATCTTTTAGAAGTCATTGATCCAATCTCTAAATTTAAAAAATCAGAACTTGTTGATACTGATGAGTATGATGAAGTAGGAGATGGAGTTATACCACTAGGGTATAACTCTCAAGAGGTATATGTGATTCTAGATGAACTATTATCTAGAGTTCATTAAGAATTATTCAAGGCCACAAGAGGTTAGTAGATAACCACTTGTAGGCCTTTTTATCAAAGTCTATTTTAAATATCTTGAAGTGAGGTGCTCTTTTAAAAACTTCGGATTTAAACTCTCTCCTGTCGCATTCTTTATAAGATCATCTGTTAAGAATAAACTTCCTTTTTCCCAGATATTCTCTTTAAGCCACGAAAAGGCCTGAGAGTAATCTCCATTCGAAATAGAATCATTTACATTTGGATATAACTTTTTAACAGAACTAAATTGTTGAGCGGCGTACATTGCCCCAAGAGTATATGAAGGAAAGTAACCAAAAGACCCATCAGTCCAGTGAATATCTTGAAGAACTCCCTGAGTGTAGTTTCCTTCTGTATTTAGTCCTAGATATGCCTTCATTTTCTCATTCCACACTTCAGGAATATCTTTTGCTTCTAACTTTCCATTTATTAAGTCTCTTTCTATTTCATATCTAAGAATCACATGAGCTGGATAAGTAACCTCATCAGCATCTACTCTAATAAATCCTGGTTCTACATGGTTATAAATTTTTACTAGATTATCAATTTGAAATTCTTTAGTATCTCCAAAGGCATCTACAATATCTTTATGGATTGATTCTAGAAATGGTCTTCCTCTTCCTATTTGCATTTCAAAGAATAAACTTTGACTCTCGTGGATTCCCATAGAGCGAGCAGTTCCTGATGGTAGAGCTACATATTCTTTTGGAAGGTTTTGTTCGTATCTAGCATGTCCCGTCTCGTGAACAATTCCCATTAGAGATTGTACAAAGTCGGACTCATCATATCTCGTCGTCATTCGAATATCTTCAGGAACTCCTCCACAGAAAGGATGAGAACTTATATCTACTCGACCTTTATCAAAGTCAAAGCCAAGTTTTTTCATCACTTTTAAACCAAGCTCTTTTTGTTTTTCAATACTAAAAGGTCCAGTTGGAAGAACCGTGTTATATGACTTTTGTTTCTCAACAATTTCTTCAATAAGAGTTGGGAGCCATGACTTTACATCAGAGAAGATGACATCTAGCTTTTCAGTATTCATTCCTGGCTCATATATATCTAGTAAAGAATCATATGGAGTGAGACCAGACTTAGATGAACGTATACTTGCTTCTTCTCGTGAAAGTTTCACAACGTCTTCAAAGTTTGTTAAGAAACCTTTCCAGTCATTATTGGGCTTTTGCTCTCTCCAAGCATGCTCACATTTAGAACCAGCAAGAGACTTTGCTTTTACCAAGTCCTCAGGAACAACAGTTGAAAGTTCATAACTTCTTTTCATTTCTCTTAAAGTTGATCTATCTGTTTCATTCAAATCTTCTTTAGACGCTTCATTTAAAAGGTCTGAAATTTTTGGATCTGTTGATAATTGATGCATTAAAACTGTAAACTCAGCCATTGCTTTTGATCTTGCATCATTAGAGCCCTTTGGCATCATTGTTTGCTGATCCCAGCTAGTAATTGCTCCTAGATGAGATAAATTATGAATTTTTTCATTTATTTTCTTTAGTTCGTTGTATGAATTCACTTTTTCTCCATTTTTCATTAAAACTAATTAAGAATTTATAGAAGTTTTATAATTTGTATGTAATTTAACTAAGTGTATATATTTGTAGGAATATAGATCAATGTAGAAAGATTTGTAAAAGATAAACTCTTATAAAGTAGTTAACCTAAGTTTAAATTTATAACTTAAAGAGGTATGAAGTATGAAAATTATGAAATTAATTACTATCACTCTTATAGCTTTATCAGCTTTAAGTATAAGCGCGGAAAGCTTAAGCGGTACAGTTTCGGCAGAAGGAGTTGCTCCAAAAGGAACACTTTATATATTCGCTAAGAAGTATGGAAGCCCTATGCCAATGCCACTAGCTGTTAAAAGAATAGATTCTCCAAAGTATCCGGTTAATTTTAAGTTAGATGAGTCTAATAAAATGATGAAAGATCTACCTTTTCAGGGACCTTTTGCTATTACAGCAAGAATTAGTCCTTCTGGTAGTGCTATGGATAAATCTGGAGTTGAAGCAAAGACAACTAAGCCAATTGAATTAGGTTCGAAGAATATTCAGATTACTATTAAAGCGTCTAAGTAGAAAAATTAGGTCGGTTTCTATATTAATGAACTAGAATTCTTCTAGTTCATTTTCTTCATTTTCACGGCAGATTACACATTCTTGAGTTGATATCGCCGGAGAAAGTATTGCATCAGGTGATATTTCATCGTCTTCATTATACTTCTTTGAATTATCAATGTGATGTTGAGTTAAGTCACCACAAATGTCGCAATAAGCTTCTACAACATCAAAAACTTGTAATTGCTCAGAGGCGATTAATTCTTGGGTTATACCGTCATATTGGCTACTCATATTTATCCTTGAATGATTTATTTATAAACGAAGTAACTCTTTAACTTTTAAAGATCCATTTGTGTACTTATAAAAAGCATTAATTCCTAGATCTTGGTCATTTTCATTTTCGATATGATTAACTAAGTCTTGGTATCCAAAGTTTCTATCTAGTATATCCTGGTTAAGATCAATGATAATCTTTCTTAAAGAAGGAGAGATACTCTCTAGCTGTCCTATATAAGCAATGGCCTCTTTCTCTCCATAGCTAAGTTTAAGACTTGGTCTTTCTTTTAGGTAAGAATTGAGAAGAACATGAATTGTTTCATGAACAATTACACTATGGTGTAGGGCAGTTAAGATCATTACTCTTTGTCTTTCTGAATATTGGTTAGATGTATGAACGTTCAGTCCAAAGTTTGATCTCTCTGTCGAGTGAACATCTTCGCTATAAAATGAACTCATCTCTATTAGGTCTTTTCCGTTACTTATTACTTGAGAATAATTCGTTGCTGACTTATTGAAGTTATTTGGGAATTCATAACCATTTGTTGAACTCTTCTTATATTTTATTGAAATAGTTGTATCTTGAACTAAGAAGGACTTTTCTTTTGCAAACTTTATTGCAGTCTCTACAGCACTACATGCCTGTGCAAAATCAAATGATTTATCTGTCTTAACATAAGTTGGTAATTGAGTGTCGCCACATTCTTTTATAGATGAACGTGAAAGAACTGAACTACTTAAGAGAAGTAATATGGCCGCAATAGTATGTTTAACTTTCAAGATATTCTCCAATTTGATGACGCGTAGAGTTGTTTTGTTCGTGTAATTTGTATTTAGTAAGTACTACAATACCTACTGAATACAAACAGAACTGTGAAACTCTTACAGATTAATTTGTGAAAATAGCTACTTTTTATAGAAATATGTAAAGGCCATTACAAGACCGTAAAGAATAGGTTGATGGATTAAATAGATAATTAGTGAATGCTGCCCCATTTTCTCTAAAGGCTTAAAGAATTTTGATTTAAACGGATTGAGTTCATGGAACTTAAGGCTCCAAAGGCCAAAGCCAATAAAGACACATCCAATCCAAGGAAATAGTGGAATATAATCCATACTTGGGTGAGATAACTCAAACCAAGGAATGGTAATTCTAAAAAATAAATGTAGTAAGACCATTATGATACCTATCACACCAGAGATTCTAGGTATTCTTATAAATGGTAGTGAAACTAGAGATGCTGTCGCTATACAGTGGAGAGTTCCAAAGTAAACCCAGCTTTTTTTAAACATAAAGAAGGTATAAGCTGTAATAGCAATGGCCCCTAGAGCAATCTTTATCCATCTAGGCCAAAACTTTTTCCAATTAATTTTCTTCTTATGAACCAGTGGGAGAGATAGTCCCATTGATAGCAGAAATAAAAAAACTATCAGCCTTGGTAGCTCAAACCAGAAAAAATCTTTATTAAAATTGATATTATTATAACCAAATATCTTTAAGTCATAAAAAAAATGAAATATGATCATTAGAACTATTGCAAAGCCACGAATTTGATCAATTAAGGGAAACCTTTTACTCATTAGTAAATTCTACGAGATATTTGTAAAAATTTAAAGATAATGCCTAAAATAAAGAAGAAAAAATGAAAAAAGTTTTAAAAAGATTTATTTATACTCTACCACTTATCTTCGCGATCATCTTAACATCGCTCTTTTATCTCTTAAATAGAACGATTCCTTATGGTGATGGAATTCTTGAAATGCCTATTCTTTCGGATAAGGTAGAAGTTATTAGAGATACGGAAGGTATTCCGCACATTACAGCAAAGAACTCAAATGATGCTTATAAAGTCTTAGGCTATACAATGGCGAGTGAGCGTCTTTTTCAAATGGAGATGCTTAGAAGGGTAGGAGCTGGAAGAATTAGTGAATTAGTCGGTAGTAAGGGAATTACTATTGATAAAACATTTAGAACTTTAGGTCTCCGTCGCCACTTTGAAGAACAAATTAAGAAAAAGGAACTTCCAAAAGAAATAAAAGAGAAAATGGACTCATTCTTTGCTGGAGTAAACTACTTTATTGAGAACGAAGATCTGCCTATAGAGTTTGTTTTAGGTGGTTTTAAGCCTGAAAAGTTCACTCTTTTAGATTCTTACTCAGTTATTGGCTATATGGCCTATTCATTTGCAGCTTTTCTTAGGCATGACTTGCTAATGGATAAATTAAAGAACTCATTAAATGAAGAAATGTGGGATGACCTCCAGATAGAGCCACATAAGAACACTGTTATGACAGCAAGTGTTCATAAAGAACTAAAGAATATCTTCAAGGCCTTTGAAGATGTTAATAATGACTTTGGTGGATTTGAAGGGTCTAATGCTTGGGCGCTTAGTTCTAAGAAGACAAAGAGTAAAAAGGCCATGCTTGCCTCTGATCCACATATAGGTTTCTCTCTTCCTGGGATTTGGTTTGAAGCACACTTGAAGATTGAAGATCCTTCTGAGCCTTATGAGATATACGGACACTTCCTTCCAAATATTCCTTTTGCAGTAATGGGTCACGATAAACTTAAAGCGTGGGGAATTACCATTTCTTATATGGATGATATGGACTTCTATAAGGAGACGTTCTCAGAATCTGGGAATGAGACTATTTTTGAAGGAAAAGAAATTCCGCTCATAAGATACCCTGAGGTCATTAAAGTTAGAGGTGGAGAGGATATTCAATTACCTGTTCACATTAGTCACAACGGACCGATTTTAGATGGAATAATGGAAGATAAAGGTATTTCTATGAAGTGGACCTACTTCCTAGAAAGCAATCACCCTATAGAGGGATTCTATAAAATGGGACAAGCTAAGAACTTAGAAGAGTTTAAAAAAGGTGTCTCTTTAGTAGGTTCTCCTGGATTAAATATTATTTATGCTGACGCTGAAGATAATATTGCTAGGCTTAACCTTGGTGCTTATCCAAAACGAAATGATCTTAGTGATAGTAGAGTTGTATTAGACGGATCTTCAAAAGATGATGCTTATACTGGTTATTATCAATTTGATGAATTACCTCACAATATAAACCCTGAAAGTGGTTTTGTGGCATCTGCTAATAATAGACCGATTACAGCAGATGAAAACTTTAGAGGTATGTGGCAGCCAAGAGACCGCTTTATCAATTTATTCTCTAGACTAATGGCCAAGAATGACTGGTCTCTAGGTGATACAATGCTTTTACAAAACAATGTATTAAATAATGAGAATGAGTGGATAAGAGACCTTGTCGTAAAAGAATTAGATTCTTCTAAATTATCTCCGCTTGAAGTTAAGGCCTATAAAGAACTTCAGTCGTGGGACAGACAAACATTTCCAAATAGAATTGGAGCTTCAATCTATCATCAGTTTATGTATCACTTAACGATGAATATCTTAGATGAATTAGGTGAGGAAGATAGAAATAAATTCTGTGGCCTATCGGCGAGATGGTACTTCCTAGGAAGAATGTTAAAGAGAGATAGAGCTGCTTGGTGGGATATTAAGGACACTGAGCAAGTAGAAACAAGAAAAGAGGTTATTCTTAAAAGTTTTAAAGACACTGTCACTTTTTTAAATAAGAAGTTGGGAGAGGATATCAATGAGTGGAATTGGGGAAAACTTCATACGATAGAGTTTACTCATGCTCTTGGAAAAAGTTTTCCACTAAATAAAATTCTTAACCTCGGTCCTTACCCTGTAATGGGGGCCTACAATAATATAAACAATTTTAGAAAAGTAGGCTGTAAAGATGGTCATAAAGTAAAAAGTGGGCCAAGTACTAGGAGAATTATTGATTTTGCTAACCCAGAGATGAGTTATGGAATACTCCCTCTTGGAATTTCTGGTCACTATCTTAGTCCATTCTTTAAAAATCAGATGGAAAGATTCTTAAGTGGAAAGTATAGGCTTCAAATAATGTCAGATGATTTATTAATGAAGCACTTTAAGACAAAGCTAGAGATTGTCCCTCAGTATAAATAATTAATGGAGTGTCACTCTTTAGAGTGATTTCTCCGTCTCCAATATTACTAAGACCATGACTTGAAAGTGGAAGAAGCTCTGTTTCTTTGTCTAAGGTATATCTAGCTTTACCTCGAATCGTGATAAGCGCTTTATCGATTGTAATAATTGAAAATTCTCCAAATAAGTTAAAAATATGCTGACCTTTTGGTAGAATGATAAAGTTTTTATCAAATTTAGCTATAGAATCTGTTTTATTGCAGAATCTATAGGCCTCCCCAAGATTGATATATTCGTGATCTCTCCTTTCTCCAATCATTCCATAGATAAATAACTCTCTCTTGCTACTTTCAAGAAGCTCTAGTGCATAGGAGAAGTCACTCATATCTTTTTCTTTTGGAAGAGTTAGATTAAGTGCTTTAGTTGAACTATCTCCGTCTCCAATAGAAAAAGACTTATCAAGAGAGATTTGATGATCTACTCCTCCGTCTATCAGTAGTGTAGGGATTGATGGGTCTAGAGTAGATAGATCCAGGGAACATGGTCCAATGATATTTATTTTTTCTGCTCTTTGAAAAAATCTAGGTAGAGTATTTGTCTTCATCGCTCATTCGTTATAAATATGTGTTAATTATTATTGACTCTAAAATAGGAATGTCTAATTGGGAAGTTATTCAACTCGAATTCAGGAATTTTCTAAATCCACTGATTACATTGGAAACACTGGGGGTTCTAGCTTTGAAGTTAGAGCTGATGGCCTAAAGGTAAGGTTTAGTTTCACTGTAAAGAGGGGAATGTTAACTGAATTACTATACGAAGTAGAAGAGGATCGTATTGAAAATGGTATTTTCTATGCTATCTGTAAAGTTCTCAAGAGTGCAGATCTTAAGAGAATTAAGTCTTTATCTTCTAGAGAAGTTGAGAGTTTTCTTAGGGACCAAAACCATATCCCAGCAATGGGGGAGTCTCCTTTCCCTTCTAAAATTGTAGACGATATTAGAAATCTACTTGTTACATCTATATTTGAGTACGAATTAGCAGACGATTTAGACTTTTGGAGAGTTGGGGAAAACCCGACTTACGTTGATAAAATTAAGGCCATCTCTGAGTTTTTTACCTTAAAAGTTAATATGAGTGACTATTTTACCCAAGAGAATGTTGAAATAGAGCTTATTCACCTAGAGGAAGAGTCTTTCTATGTAGAGCTCTCTTCAAGTATTAATCATGTGAAACTAGCTCCAAATTACCTACCTAAGGAAACGTTATCTTCTCTGGAGGGGTTGGTTCGTAGCGTTATTAAGAGTGAAAATATAAATTTGGTTGCCGAGTAGCTCTAGAATCGTTAATATTCAGTGTATTACATCTTAATTTTTTGTATTTTGGGAGTGCAATGAAAACATTATTGGCAGTGGTTGCCCTATTCACTTTAGTATCAGCACAATCTTTCGCAGCAGACGCAGCTAGAGGTCAAACGCTTTATAAGACTTGTATTCAATGCCATGGAACAAATGGTGAAGGTAATGCAGCAATGAAAGCTCCTAGGATTGCCGGACAATATGATTGGTATATCGTTAGCTCTATTAAGCAATTTAAGGCCGGAGTAGAGAGAAAGAACCCTACGATGCTACCATTTATTAAAAAGCTTTCAGATGCTGATATAGATGACCTAGCGGCATATATTAGTACCCTAAAGTAAAATTAAATCAATTTCGCTATAATAGAGGTTAACGAATAACCTCTATCTTTTTTAAGCAAAGGATTGCTATGAGTCTCGATTTTGTAAAGGCCAATAATTCAAAAGATATCAAGATGATCTATGATTATAATCTTGATGCATTCTCTGATTCTCCAGGTTTTAACTGGAACTTCGATGAAATAAAAAAAGAAGTGAAAGACGGTTGGAATCTCTACGGAGTAGAGGAAAGTGGTGAAATTATAGCCGCTCTCTTTTATAAAATTAAAGATAATACCCTATATTCTAAAAATACATCGATTAAGTTGTCTCACCAAGGAAGTGGTTTCTCTCATAAGATTAAAGACTTTTTTGAGAAAGAAGCTAAAGAGCAGAAGGTAAAACAAATAATACATTACTGCTCGATTGATAATTTTAGAATGTATTCACTCAATGAAAGTCATGGCTACGTTAAGACAGATAAACGTCTTGGAGAGAAGGGACAAGTTGTAGAGTGGATAAAACAAGTTAAATAATCAAATGGCCCTACTCAGGGCCTTTTTTCCCTATGAAAAAAAAATAATAAAAAGTGAAAAAAACTCAAGTGTTTTTGTATTCTTTCGATTAGACTATTAGATAAGTTAAATTTAGTTTGGATAAATGTCATTTTGTATTCTGGAGGATGTTATGGCGAAGAAAAAAGTAGCAAAAAAAGCGACTAAGAAAGTAGCTAAAAAGGCAACTAAAAAAGCAGCACCTAAAAAGGCAGCTAAGAAAGTAGCTAAGAAAGCAACAAAGAAAAAAGTAGCAAAGAAGAAAGTAGCTAAGAAAAAAGTAGCAAAGAAAGCAACTAAGAAAGTAGCTAAAAAAGCAACTAAGAAAAAAGTAGCAAAGAAAGCAACTAAGAAAGTAGCAAAGAAAGCAACTAAGAAAAAAGTAGCAAAGAAAGCAACTAAGAAAAAAGTAGCAAAGAAAGCAACTAAGAAAAAAGTAGCAAAGAAAGCAACTAAGAAAGTAGCAAAGAAAGCAACTAAGAAAAAAGTAGCTAAGAAAGCAACTAAGAAAGTAGCTAAAAAAGCAACTAAGAAAGCAGCTCCTAAAAAAGCAGCTAAGAAAGCAGCTCCTAAAAAAGCGGCTAAGAAAGCAGCTCCTAAAAAAGCAAAGACTAAGAGAAAGCCAAATGCTGCATTTATGAAAGCAATGACTCCATCTGCTGAACTTGCTGCTGTTATTGGTAGTGCTGCAGTTCCAAGAACTGAAGCTGTTAAGAAAATTTGGGTATATATCAAGAAGAACGATCTTCAAAACCCAAAGAACAAAAGAAACATTCTTGCTGACGAAAAACTAAAAGCAGTTTTTGGAAAGAAAGAAGTAACTATGTTCGAGCTTGCAGGTATTCTTGGTAAGCACCTTAGCTAATTAAAATATATATTATAATTAGTAAGGCCTATCTTCGGATGGGCCTTTTTTATTTTAAGCGTCCAGTTCTTCTATCTGAAATATCTTCTAAAGAAAGAGGGCCTATAGCTCCGCTACTAGTTTCAATTTTCCAACGTCTAGGATTTCTATTCAATGCAGTAAAAGATAGATCAACTTTATCTTTTTCTCTAGAGCAGTGAACTGTTTCTTGGGCATCTAAGTCAAGACATAGTCTTACTAGACGTTTCTTCGTACTAATAGGTTCTAAACGCCAAATACGGAGCTCTGGTTGGAACTCTAGATCATCTTTAGATTGATAATAAGAGTGAATGACAAATTCAGTTTCTATTTTGTCATCGGCCAATATTGATTCATTAATTTCTGCCATATTAAACTTAAAGTAGCTTTGGAGGTCACTTGACCTTACTAACCACCAGTTCTTGTTTACTGATGAGTATAGTCTGTCATCCTCTTCACTTGTTCTAAACCAATCTATTTCATTGATAACTCTTTCCACCCCAGGAGGTAGAGAGTAGGGAATATTTCTTAGATCCATTTCTAGATCGAAGAACCTTGCTCCTCTGTCAGAGAAAGATACTTCAGCGATTCTTTGATAATCTACAATTCCACCAGTAAAGAAGTCAGTGTATATGAATAGACTTGCTATCCTCGTTCCTTTTTCTCCATACTTACCTGCATTTATCCTGATACTTGTTCCATTAAAAGCAAGATCCCAGTCTTTACTCTTCATTGCTTGAGCATCTGTGAAGTCGTAGACTGCACCAGTTTCAATATCTAGGTATCGATAGATATTTGTTAATGGATTATTTAGACAGGTCTCGTAGTTACTATTTGTATAAATATTTCCACAACCTGCAGCTCTAAAAGAATATATATTCTCACTACCACCTTCCTTAGCTACTCTTATTGTAAAGTGTCCAGGATTGGAGTTCCTATCATAGTAATCTAAAATTTGAAGTTTATAGTATGAGCGATTTGTTCTTAGGGCATAGACTGAAAATGTTGGCCAGATAATGTGGTTATTTTCATCGTATGAGTACCAAGGAGTCTCTTCAAATATATCTGTACTTTTATCTTCAATATATTGAGAGCGAGACATAACGTAATCTATATAGTTTTCTTCTACTGACTTCTCTGCCAACGGCTCAACTTTCGCGCATGAGATAATCAGAAAGAATGTGATTAAAGTAATAACTTTCAATTAAAAATCCTTGAGTTGAATACCTGTATAGAAGTAGCGGCCTAGTGTTGGCCTATCATCGTTTATAGCTACAACTGTATCTATTGTTGGTTCTTTTACTGAGTTAAATAGATTATTGATTCCAAAGTATAGATTGATACTCTTAGTATATTGGTAGTTTAATTTTGTATCAAAAGAAGAATAGCCCTGTGACACCTTTGTATTCTCCTCATTAGTATATTTCTTACCAGTATATCTTAATGAGTTAATAATACTAAGTGAGTCTATAGGTGAGAGTGTGTGCTTTACTTTCCAAGAGTACAAAGGCCTATTTAAAAGTTGTAGACTAGTTGTTCTGTTAATCGTCTCTGTATAAGAGTAGTTTACATTTAGTTTATTCCAACTATTTGGCGCATAGGTACTGCCGATCTCAACACCTCTTGAGTCTACCTCATTGAAGTTTTTGTATGAGAAGACCTTTGTACTTGTTGTACTTGCTAACTCGGTAGTCTCAATTAAATTAGATATCTTATTATAAAAAAGATTTCCATGAATTGAGTGCTGTTTATTAAAGTCAAACTTGTTTCCTAGTTGAACACTCACTGATGTTTCAGGGTCTAAGTTGTCATTACCTTGAACAATGTAATTGGCCACTGAAGAGTGATCTAATGTGAAGAATCTCTCTTTAATTGATGGAGACCTATGACCTGTACCAAGAGTTAACCAAGTCTTTGATTCAATATTGTCTGATAAATCTTTGAAGTAACTAAAGCTAATTTTTGGTGAAAGATTATACCCATAGTTGCTGTCATATTGAATTCTTGCACCTGGAGAAATTTCATAATTATCTTTAAAGTAATTATCTTGAATGTAACCCTGTAGTGACCATATTTTCTTGTGATCAATATCACTATGATCAACAATAATACTCTCTGTTTGCTGAGTTCTTGTCTTTTGATCAACTCGATCTTCTTTATAGAGAAGTCCTGACGTTAAAGCATGGTTCTCAAAAGCAATTTGATCATAAACAGCTTCAACTCTGTAAGATTCATAGTTTGTGACCTTATGTGTTTCTTGAAATGTAGTCTTTGGATTATCACTTAAGTTAAGATCGTCTCTAATGAGTTCAGCATTAACATATGTCTTTAGTGATGAGTTTCCATTTTTAAGTACATTTTGAACCTTAAGGTTATGAGTAGTTGTTCTTGTTTCATTATTTATTTCACCAAAAGTACTGGATCCAAATGGCTTAGATGATGTTGATTTAACATAGTCGTTAAAATAGATATAATTAAGTGAAAGTGTATTAGCTCCCAGCTTTTTATCTAAGTACAGTGACCCGTTAATTTTTGAGTACTTTGGGCCATCTTTAGCATATGTACTTTTATCTAGATCAAATTCACTTTGATTTCTATATGAAGCTGTTAATTTATGTCCAAAACCATTAATTCTATTACTATATAAGGCCTTGGCGTTTAGTTGCTTCAGTTCATTAGACTCTTGATCTGTTCCAGAGCTAAGCTCAAGGAAGTGTTTCTTTTTATTATTAGGCTTCTTAGTAACAATATTTATAACTCCACCAATTGCCTGGCTTCCATATAGAGCTGATGCACCACCCTTAATCACTTCAATTTTTTCTATATTTTCTGTTGATACTTGAGTTAAATCAAAGCCAAATGAAGAGTTTTGAGATACTGGTGTCCCATCAATCATAACCAGGACACTATTTTTACCAAAGCCTTGAATAAGGGCGGTCTTTGCACCACTTCTTCTATCTACAGATATTTCCGAAACTCCAGCTATATCTGAAATTGACTCTGAGAGATCATTGTAGTGAGAATTCTCTATTTCCTCTGAGCTCAATACTTCTGTCTTAACTGCTGAATCAATAAGCCCTGATTTAGTATTTAGGCCTCCGTAAATATAAACAGTGTCGTCATCTAGCGAGCTAGAAGAAACAGTAGTCTGAGCAAAGCTATTACTGAGTAGTAGAAAGGCTACAAAAGTGTATATTTTTCTTTGAATATGATATCTATTTGAACATTTGTTTGACATGTGAAACTATTAGCACTTATTAACGCAAACGTAAATTATCATGAAAAAATGATAAGTATTAATGGATGTTTAAGATGAATATATTACTAGCATTTCTTGTAACTTTTTCGATGCATACTGTTTTTGCTGAAGACCTGATTGAAGCAACACCATTTACCAAAATCAAGTTTGGTTGGATGCTTGGAAAAGGGGATTATATTGAAGTTGAAAACCCTGACTATTTTGATGAAGGTAAGAGACATTTTCTAATAGAAGTTGAAGGGAAGGACTACAAAGATATAATCAAAGAGACTAAGGCCATTTATGGGTCTAATTATAAATGTATGATTGCTGAGCACTTTACTGAAGCGATGAATGCCATTGGAGTAAAGGTAACGGATAAAGTCGATTTAAAATTATATTTATTCAGCTGGGGACATAAGCTTATTGATATAGAAGATGTTCCTTCTACTGAAGATAATATTTATGAAATTCAATATAATACAAAATATTGCGAATAGATTACTTTTTAATTGAAGAGTATTGCATTTTTAGTGGCTGACTAATCCATCTCTTTGACTTTGATGAACTATAAAGTTCTTCGCAGTGAAGAGTTGGATTTCCTCTAGGATAGCTTCCTACACCTTTTAGAAAATTTACGCATGTTTTAGCATAGAAGTCGATATACTCTGGAAAGTTATCAGCAAATAACTGAATAACAGCACTTCTTTTTATAGTATCAATATTAGAAAATACTTCTCCAGGTAGTGGATCTAGGCTTTTAAGTACCTTCAATACATTCATTCTTCTAGTATAGTTTTCTCCCACTTTTTCTATGAGTGACCAAGCAAGGTTGAAGGTGTCACCCTTTATTGGATTAGTGAGAATATAGAAGGCGAGGAAAGAATCTTTTTCGACTTGTGTGAGTGAGTCCTTGCTGGATAAGGCCTTGAATGCAAAATTTCTTAGAGTGAAACTCTTAGAAAAAAGTAATTCTTTCAAATCTATAAGTATTGATTCCCAACAAGATTCTCCTAAATTGTCCTCAATGAACTTTTTAACAAACTTAGGATCTTCAACACTTGATAAGTTCTTTCTTAAGTGAGTTAAGATTGATTTCTTTACAGGAGCTTTTGGGCAGTAGAATTCTTGAGAGTTACTCTTTGTGACTTTTTGGTAAAAGCTCCAGAAATCCCTATCTGCAGTAAACGTTCTCAGAACATTTACAAGAGACATGGCGAGATCTGGGTTTTGATTACTTGCATTCCAGAAGTTTAATAGATCATTCTTGCAGCTAGATTTATTAGCTCTTTTTTGAAAACAATTTTCTAAGTAAAATTGAGCAAAACGGTTTCTTTTGATTTGGAAAAACTCATCTTCAAGAAGTTCAGGCCAGAGGGCCGCTTTTTCGATTAACTTGAATGATTTTTGATTGAATATTCTCTTGTTTAAAAGAAAGTCTAGCTGACCAACCGCCATCGTTTGCAACATTTCTTTCCAATGCTTATCCCTTTTAGAAGGACGAATATCATGGGCGTGAAGAAGGAATTCTGTATAGTTTTTGTTTATCTGAAGTTGCTCTAGGTCTTGAATGGTATATTTATCCGCACCACTTATGTAGAGTGAGTTAAAGGATAGAGCAATTAATAAGATTAACTTCTTGATCATACCTAATTGTAGTCAGGTGGATGTATTGAGTCAATTTTAGCTATTGATTTCAGTTAATAATTTTTCTAACTCTATTTTCTTGTATGGTTTTTTTAGATAATAGAAATTTGGATCACTTTTTATTAGTGATTCAATTTCATCAAAGGCCGTTCCACTAGTTAGTATACATGGGATATCTTTATTGAATTCTCTAACTTTGCTTATAAGGCTCAGTCCAGATAGTTCAGGCATAGTATGGTCAGTGATGATCATTTTATAATCTGAAGTTGCATTCTCAACTGACTCAAGTGCAAGTATAGGGTTTGAGAAAAGCTCAACATCGTGACCCATATCTTCTACAAAGTCTCCAAGCAGATCTAGTAAACTAACTTCATCATCTAATAGTAAAATTTTGTTGTTCATAGTCAATATCCTCTATTTAACATTTTAATGGATATAGTGAAGGAAGGAAATAGGTATTTTTGCCTGACTGCGTGCATTACCTCTTTGTTTTTTTTGCAAAGGAGGTTAGTCTAGACTACTGAAATACTTAAAAAATTAGTTTAATTCCTTTTAATAATAGGTGATAAATGAACCATCAAAAAATAAATAATTTTAAAGAATATCTAGTTCCTGAACTCTACACTTTCCCACTATCTGATTGGAAGGTTATCTTCAATTCTGATTATGAAAAGTCTTTGGTTGTTGATGGAAAGTTAGATTCAACAGTAAGTGAGATCTTAACACCATTTACAAAGTTGAAGTTTGGAGACTTTAGGCAACAACTGATATTAAAAAGTGCACCATACCTCGTTGGTTTCTTTTATGATGTAAAAGAAATTAGAATATATTCTCCAATGTTGAGCTATGAGTTCTTTGTAATTCCAGAAATAGAAAGAGTTGAAGATTCACGTATAGTTGAAGAATTTAAGAATCATACTGAAATGGTCGCTTCTCTATCATCTAGAGACTTTCCTTCAATTTATCAATTAACAACCGTTAAGTACGACTTACCTGATTTACTCAATAATGAAGAGATTGATGCAATAGAAGAGAAGTCATCTACCATTATTGATGAACTCCTTATTCATTTAAATAAGTACACTCCCTCTCTCTTTGAGAGAGTGTCGGATTACGGACTAGGTCTGACAGCTCAATTTGCATTACTAAGAATACACTTACTAAAATTTTTAGCGATCCTTCCTTCTCTTGATCATGATGAGAACGGAACAGAGGTTAAAAGAATTTTACTTGAAGCACTTCGTAGGCTTCTTGAAGACTCTATGAAGGCAAAAAGGCTTTCACTAAAAGGGCAGAATAAGGCACTTCCTAGAAGTTTATTTATTTGGGTGAATGTTGCTTTTTATATATGTAAGTTTTGTCCCGCGAAACTTCTTGCAACGACAGTAAGATTCAAAGTTCGTTTCATGGCAAAGAGATTTATCGCAGGTGAGACAATCGAAACTGCCGAAACTGCTCTTAGCACATTATCAAGTACAGGAAGAGATGTTACTTTAGATCAGCTAGGGGAGTTAGTTGTTTCTGAAAAAGAAGCCGATCACTATTGTAATGAAGTTATAAAGTTAATAAAAGGATTCTCTCTTCATGTTAAGAAGGGAGAGACGAATAAAGCAGGTATTAATAGAGCTCACGTCTCTATAAAAGTTTCAGCACTTTGCTCAGACTTTAAGCCTTATGCTTTTGACTATACTTATGAGCATGTGGCTCCAAGGTTGAAGAAAATTTTACTTGCGGCAAAACAAGCAGATGTATTCATTAACATCGATGCTGAACATTATGATTACCGTGATATTGTTTTCAAAGTTTATAGAAAAGTTTTATTAGATACAAAAGAACTACATGACTATAAAGCGACGGGGATAGTTCTTCAAGCCTACCTAAGAGATGCTTATAAGCACCTTTTAGAGATTGTAGAACTATCAAAAGAGCGTGGTATTATAATGCCTATTCGCCTTGTAAAAGGGGCTTACTGGGATGCTGAAACAGTAGAAGCTGATGCTCATTCTTTTGATGCTCCAGAGTTTTTAAATAAAGAAGAAACTGACCTACTGTTTAGACAATTAATTATTAAGATATTTGATCATCATCCACATGTTCAGTTATGTCTTGCCTCTCATAATTTCTCAGATCATGCTTTTGCTGAGGCCTTAAGAAATGAGAAGTACCCAAGTATTCCTGTAATTGAACATCAATGTTTACATATGACGTATGAAGCTCTTTCAACAGCAATGGCAAAAATGAATTGGGTTGTCAGAAACTACGTTCCAATCGGTGCTCTTATTGTTGGAATGGCATACCTTGTAAGAAGAATAATGGAAAATTCATCTCAAGTTGGTGTTCTTACAATAATGCGTTCTCATAAAAAGAAACTTTCATTGGTAACTCCAAAAGAAATTCATAAGCAAAAAATTGCTGATGGTCATTTAGAAAGAGATAAAACTCAAACTCATTTACTTGGAGAATTTTCAAATATAACTCCAATCAGATCTTACCTAGATGATGAGAGAAAATGGACTGAAGACGAACTAGAGAAGTTTAAGAGTAAGTTAGGTCATTCATATGAGAATAAGTTTTTAAAAGAGGGTGTGAGACAAGAGATTGCTTCTTCTTCTGACCCTGAGATTAAAGTAGGAGATATCTTATTTGCTAATGCTGAAGATGCAAATAGGGCCGTTAAAGTATGTGATGAAAGTTACAATTCTGGAGAATGGGCCAATGCTGATTGGATTTATAGAGCTTCAACTCTTTTAAGAGCAGCTAACTTGATGCTTGCAAGACGTAATGAACTTGCTGCACTCATCGTCTATGAAGCTGGGAAATCTATTAATGAAGGCCTCGCTGATGTTGATGAAGCTGTTGATTTTTTAAATTTCTATGCAAGAGAAGAGTCTAGACTTAAATCTCTTAATGATAGAGTTGAGTCTAGAGGAGCTGTTGCAGTGATTTCTCCTTGGAACTTCCCATTGGCGATTCCATGTGGAATGGTCGTAAGTTCACTCGTTGTAGGAAACACTGTAATTCTAAAGTCAGCTGAACAAACACCTCTTATTTCACAAGAATTAGTAGATATTCTTCACCTTGCAGGTGTTCCGGAAAATGTTTTAATTCACCTTCCTGGGCTAGGTGAAATTGTTGGTGAAGCACTAGTTACTAATGAGAGAATTTCAACAATTGTTTTCACTGGTTCAAAAAATGTAGGAACAATGATTGCGAGTAAAGCACATACTCGAATTTATGAAAATAAACTCACAAAGGCTTCATATCCAACTCGTGTCATAACAGAGATGGGTGGAAAGAATGCAATTATTGTTACCGCCAATGCTGAATTAGACGAGACCGTTGCAGGAATCCTTTATTCTTCTTTTGGACATGCTGGACAGAAGTGTTCTGCAGCTTCAAGAATCCTAGTTGATAATAGAGTTAAGGATAGATTAATTGAAAGACTAACTGAAGCTTGTTGCGATATTGAAGTTGGAGAAGCTTTCAATTTTAAGACAACAATTAATCCAGTTATCACTTACGAAGATAAGCAAAGATTAATTTCTCAAGTTGCTGAGGCAACTAAAGAGGCAAATGAGTTTGGTGGCAAGGTACATGTCAATAGAAGTGCTGAAGAGTTACCAGGGTATTGTGTCGGTCCAACTTTAATTGAACTTCCTGCTTCTAGAGCACTAAATCCTGAGAGTTTTGCAATGAGAGAGCTCTTTGGGCCAGTAGTGCACGTTATTGGATTTAATCACCTTGATCACGCTCTTAAAATTTATAATGGAACAGACTACGCTCTCACTGGTGGTGTATTTAGCCAGTCTCAGGATGATATTGATTACCTAACTGCTCGTATGGAGTCAGGAAATATATATGTAAACAGAAGTATCACTGGAGCTCGTGTAGCAATTGAGCCATTTGGTGGTTTCAAACTTTCAGGAACAGGTCCTAATGCAGGAAGTAGATCTTATTTAAGTTACCTCCATAGAAATCCTCTGAGAGATTACTCTTCTAATGAATCGAGAATTGAAATTGGAAGTGAGTATGAATTTGATTCATCTAGACCAAGTGGTCTTAGTGGTGATGGACGTGTTCAAAGAATGGATAAAGTTGTCTCTCATGTTGTTAGACATTTTGAACATTTATTCAAAGGAATAAGATCTGAAGAGAAGCAAACATTGAACACATTTCATAAGTGGCTAAATGTTAACTATGAAAGTTTTTTAAATCGTGAACACTGGAATAGAATGATCCCAGGACAACTAAGCTTCTGTGATTATACCCAAGGTTCACATAGAGCTGTTATTGTTGCTTATAAGACTCAACCAGATTTTGAAATTGTTTTTGAGACAATTGTTGCTATAACTTCAGGCTGTGGAATTACAGTGAATTGTCGAAATAATGCATCTTACGACTGGTGGATGGGATTTAGAGATATTCTAGTAGAATATGGTATCTCTAAAGAAAACTTTGATGTCTTCTTTGTTACTGAGGAATTATTAAGGAAGTCTTTAAGTGATATCCAGTTAAAGCATATTTTAATCGATGGAACAATTGATGATGTTGAGCGTGTTATTAAGTGGAGTTATGAAAACTACAAAGAACACAAGCATATGAGAAACGTTATAACTAAGTACGATATGTCAGATATAAATGACTTCAAAAGAATGTGTCGTCAGTATGTAAATATTAGATCGTTCGCTGTAAATACTATGAGGCATGGCGCTCCAATGGATGTTGTACTGTGAAGAGTCTTTTAAGCTTTGGCTGTGGAAATATGGCCCAGGCAATAATTGAGGGGATGTATAAAGAAAAGTCCCCTTTAGATTATTTTCTATATACTCCCTCAAACACTAAGGCCGTTAGTCTTGCAAGAGCTGTTCATGGTACTCATGTAGATAATTTGAGTACTCTTCCAAGTTGTGACTTTTATATGCTTTCATGTAAGCCTCAGCAGTTAGGAGATCTAGCTCAGAAAATTAAAGGGAAACTAAACCCAAACGCTGTTGTTATTTCTATCCTCGCCGGAACTACAACTGAAACTATCAAAAAAGAATTATCTATTGATAAAGTTCTAAGAGTAATGCCTAATACTCCTTCTCTCGTTGGAGCGGGGGTAAATGCTTTCTACTTTAGTGATGAGGTTCTAAGAGAGGAGAGAGACTTTCTGACTAAGTTATTTGAAAGTTTCTCCAAGGTTTTTACCTTTGATAAAGAAAGCGAAATAGACGTTATCACGGGCTTTAGTGGTTCAGGTCCTGCCTACATTTTTGAATTCTCTAGAGTTTTAATTGAGAAGATGATTTCAATGGGAATAGATAGAGAAGTCGCAACTGAGATGATCAAATGGACTTTCTATGGATCAAGTAAACTTCAATTAGAGAGTTCTGACACTAGTGAAGAGTTAAGAAATAAAGTAACAAGCAAGAAAGGTGTTACATTTGAGGCCCTCGAAGTATTCAAAAACTCTAATTTCGAGAAAATGGTAGATACTGCCTTAGATGCCGCTTATAATAGGTCTGTAGAGTTATCTAAATAATTAAACTTATAGGTTGTAATATGAGTACATTAACTAAAAATATTTTAAATAGAATCCCTTCTCAGTACCGTGATACGGCGATGATCCGCATCTTTGGTCTTATGAAAATTCCTCTTCTATTTTGGATTAGGCCATCAGTTATCGAGATGAATGATAAGAGATGTGTTGTAAAAATACCTCTTTCTAGACGAACTAAGAATCATTTGAATTCAATGTATTTTGGAGTTCTTGCCGCTGGGGCAGACTGTGCCGGTGGTCTTGCAGCAATGAAACAAATTGAGAATTCAGGAAAGAAAGTATCTCTTGCATTCAAAGAGTTTGAAGCTAAGTTTTTTAAAAGAGCAGAGGGCGATACTCATTTCATTTGTGACCAGGGTGAAGAAATTAGTGCTTTCGTTGAAAAGGTTATCGCAAGTGATGAAAGACATCATATGCCAGTTAAGATAATCGCTAAGTGCCCTGATAAGTTAGGGGATGAAGTCGTTGCAGAGTTTTCTCTATTGCTCTCACTAAAGAGGAAGTAGCTAATTAATAGCCACTACCTCTTTCACCATTCATTATTTTAACTCCAGAACTTGTTCCAAGTCTCGAAGCTCCTGCAGAAATCATATTTTTTGCAGATTCTATATCTCTGATACCACCTGAAGCTTTTACTAATACTTTTTCTGATATTGAGTTCTTCATTAACTTTACATGCTCTAGAGTTGCACCACTTTCAGAAAAACCTGTAGAAGTTTTTACAAACCTTGCTCCGGCCTTCTCACTTAGCTCACAGGCCTTTTGGATTTGATTACTTGTTAATAGACATGTTTCAAAGATTACTTTCACAGGAGTATCTCCACAAGCTGTTACAACTGCTTTGATATCCTGTTCGACTTGTGAATCATTACCATCTATAAGGGCACCAATATTAATCACCATGTCTATCTCTGTAGCACCATCTTGAATAGCCTTAGAAGCTTCAAATGCTTTTGTTTCACTTGTGTTGGCCCCAAGTGGAAAGCCAATCACTGTGCATACGCCAGTTTCTGTATTAGAGAGCTCTTTTGCTGCGAGTTTTACCCAAGTTGGGTTTATGCATACTGTTGCAAACTTATATGTAGATGCTTCTTCGCAGAGAGTTTTTACTTGCTGCTCAGTGGCATTCGGTTTTAATAGGGTATGGTCTATATATCTATTTAATTCATTCACAGTTAATCTCCTTACTTTAAAAGTACTAGATAATAGAAAAACTTGCAATTGTCTTACTGCAACTACCTTTGTAAGCTTATGCCTATGAAATCTTTTAAATGGTACTTTCACCCTATATTTATTTTCACATTCTCACTTGTTGCACTCGTTACATCACTTTTTGTATATATCCGATCTTATTTACAAGTTAGCGATAGTATAAGGGTCTTTGTTGAGAAGAATAAAGTAGATGCTTCTCAGTTTCTACAAACAGACACATGGATAACAATTCTCATCATATCAATACTTGTTGCTATTATCTTGGCGGGAACGATTATTATCTTCGTCTACTATCAAAAGATCATTCAACTTTATAGAATGCAGCAGAATTTTATAAATGGATTCACTCATGAATTGAAGACTCCAATTGCTTCTATAAGACTCTTTTTAGATACTTTCAAAAAACATGAATTACCTAGAGAGGATCAGCTAAAGTATATTGATTTTATGATCAGAGATGCAGAACGTTTATCTGCAAATGTAGGTCAGATTTTAAATATTGGTAAAATTGAGGATAGAAGCTTTAATCTGAATAACTCTAGAGTTGAGGCATTTGATTTAACTAATGACTTCCTTGAAAAGAATCCTCACTTGTTCGAAAGAACAGAAATTACTATTAAGAAAATTGACCATGTTAATTATTTTTGTAATATCGATATTGCCTTAATTGAAATGGTGATCATGAATATTATGACAAATGCTATTCGCTATAATGATTCTAATAAACCATCTATTAGAATTGAATTTCGATCACTTGGTAAGAAGATGACGATTAGTTTTATAGATAATGGAATGGGGATAAAAAGAAGCGAGCACCGAAATATATTTAAAAAATTCTATCAAATAGGAAAAACTGCGAAAGGATCTGGACTCGGTCTATACCTTTCAAGTCAAATTTTAAAACTTCAGAAGGGAAGCATTAGTGTTGATAGTAGAGGGGCTGGACTAGGCTCAACTTTCACTATTACTCTTCCAAGAGAGTTAGAATGAAAAAGAAAATTTTAATAGTTGAAGATGAAATGCATATTGCAGAGGGGTTAAAGCTTAATTTATCCCTGCAGGGTTATGAAGTTATGCATGCGGAGAATGGAATCACTGCTCTACAAAGGTGGAGAGAGTGGAGTCCTGATCTTATTCTCTTAGATATTATGATGCCCGGTCTAGATGGAATAAGTGTACTTGAAGAAATTAGAAAAGATGATCAAAGGTTACCTATTTTAATCCTCTCAGCTAAAGATGCCACTACAGATAAAGTAAAAGCACTGAGTAAGGGAGTAGATGACTACCTTGCAAAGCCGTTTGATTTAGATGAACTCTTACTTAGAGTTGATAGACTACTCGTAAGATCAAATTGGGCAGAATCACAAGAGAGCTCTGGACAAGAAATGGGAGTATTTGAAGGTGAGAAGTACTCATTCTCAAATACTGTTATAAATTTCGTAAAGCTTCAGGCCATTACAAATGGAAAAACTGTTCAATTAACAGAGCAGGAAGTTAAGTTGCTACAAGTCTTTATTTCTAATAAGGGTGTTCCTCTATCTCGAAAAGAACTCTTAGAGAGTGCTTGGGGCTATGATGGTGAAACTAGTACGCGTACTGTCGATAACTTTATAGTTCGTTTTAGAAAGTATTTTGAAGAAGATCCTAAGAATCCTGTTATATTCAAGTCACTTAGGTCAGTAGGTTACATATTTGAACCCTAGGCATTTTATTTGTGCAAAGCGACTTTTTTAGTGATTGCACGAGTGAAATTGGCCTAGTAAACTTGTGCGCCAATTACATAAAAATTAATTAATCAAAGGAATAAATATGAATTTACTACAAGGAAAAAAGGCCCTTATCTTAGGTGTTGCTAATGAAAGATCAATTGCATGGGGAATTGCGAGAGCATTAAAGGCTCAAGGTGCTGACATTGGTATGACTTATCTAAATGATGCTCTTAAGAAAAGAGTAGAGCCACTTTCTGAAGAGATTGGATCTGACTTTTTAACTGAGTTAGATGTAACAAATGATGATCACTATGAGCAATTGAGAAAGACTGTAGAAGAGAAATGGGGAAAATTTGATATCCTTATTCACTCTCTAGCATTTGCTGATAAAGAAGATCTAAAAAAGAGATTCTCAGATACTTCACGAGAAGGTTTCAAGATGGCCTGTGATATTTCTGCATTCTCATTAATTGGTCTATGTAATAGCTTACGTCCAATAATGAATGAGGGAGCATCTGTAGTAGCACTTACTTACCATGGATCTGTTAAGGTTCTTAATGGTTACAATGTTATGGGTGTTGCTAAGGCAGCTCTAGAATCAAGTGTTAGATACCTTGCTGATGATTTAGGACCTGAAGGAATAAGAGTAAACTCTATCTCTGCTGGACCTATTAGAACTCTTGCAGCAAGTGGAGTTCCTGGACTGAAAGGATTCTTAAAAGATGTAGAAGAAAAAGCTCCAATGAGAAGAAATGTTACAACAGAAGATGTTGGTGGTGCTGCAGTATTCCTGTCTAGTTCACTCGGAAATGGTGTGACTGGTGAGATCCTCTATGTAGATAGTGGATTAAACATAATGGGTGCATAAAAAATATCATAATTCTCGGCCATTTCCTTGGCCGAGATTCTAAAGTTTCTCTACATAATTTCCGATAGTTAAGCATGGCAAAAGCAAAATCTCTTGGCTCCTTTACACAAGTTGCTGAGAAAAAAAGTTATGACTTAACAAAGGCCCTGCTACTTAGATTGGCACAGGGTCTCGTATTATTTAAAAGAAGAAAAGGTGAGGTTATAGCTGGAGCTTCCACCTTTTTTACACTTTTAAGTTTCGCTCCCTTACTCTTACTTTTCATCAATATCATAGGTCTTATTCTCTCTGATAATGGACAAGCAAGAGACTATGTAATGAATGTAGTCTTACAATCATTTCCAAAAGTAGACTCTTGGATTTATACAGGAATTGAAAATGTTGTAAACTCACAATTACACGATAGTGGAATAGGCTTCATAGAAGTATCATTCTTGGTATTTGCTTCAATGGGAATTTCAACTTCAATTGTCTTTGGTATAAATATATTATCTAAAGTTGACCCCGACGGTGGCTTCCTTGCTGATGATTTAAAGTCTTTCTTTATTGGTATAGGAATTACAATCTATATGGTGCTACTTGTGTGTGTTGGACAAAAAGGTCCGTTCCAAGAGTTCCTACATACCTTTAGTTGGGGAGGATTATTTGTCTCTCTATTTGATAATAGCTTCATAAGTTCATTGTTATCTTTTCTTTTTTTTAGTTTATTCTATAAATTTTGTCCTACGATTAAGGTATCAACTAGAGATGCTTTTAGAGGCGGAGCTACATTTGTAGTATGCTTTTTATTAGGAAGAAGTTCTTACTGGATTTATGTAAAGTACTTCAAAGAAGACCTAGTCGCTGACTATGGTCAGTTTACAAATTTTATGATTGCACTCATATGGATTTATTTTCTGATGTGCTGTTTCTACTTTGGAGCAAGTGTAGCTTATTCTAGTAAAGAGAAAATCATTCCTCCAAATATCAAAACTAAATTTAAAAAGAAATTTAAAAAGAAAAGGTCTTAATGGAAATTGAATCAAAATCATTATTTACTTATTTAGATCTTTCGATGGATCATTTTAAAATCTCTATGGATGTTAGAGAGAAGTTTCTAATATGGTCTGCTGAATTCTTTGAGATCACTGATGATCAGAAAAAGAAGTGGTCAAAGGTTGGTAAAGGAATAGATTATTATACTTTTAAGAATTGGATTTCTAAAGAGAATAGGTTTCTAGCTCCTAAGTTAAAATGGCCCACTCAAAGCTATAGTATTAAATCACACTATCACAAGATAGAAAGTGTTTTAGAAATGATGTGTGAAAACTCTTATGAGGAATTACTCCACTTTTATCACGCCTTATCTCTACTAGCACTTGTAGATAAAAAGTATCTATTGCCTAGAGTTGAGTTCCTAGAGTGGACTGCTACATCCCTTGGACTTGAGGAAGACGATTGTTCAATAATTAGAGACTTTGTTGTTGATGAGTTTGATTTATCTTTTGATATTACAGATCTAAAACAAAGCGAAAAAGAGGACATTTATTTAAACGGTGTAAAAATGGCCTACTTGTCTGGTGACATGATTGATCATAAAGAAGAGACATTTTTAAATAACCTTATTGTTAAGCTTGGGGACAACTTCATTCATATTGAAGATAAGTATTTCATAAACTATTTAACCTCTTCATTCTCAAAAAATAATTATCACTCAAGCCTAGCGATGCACAAGATTGGAGCAATTCTTTTAAGCATTATTGGCTGTGATGATTCTGTAGATAAAAGAGAAGGAGCCTGGTTCAAGCAAAACTTAAGTGGATTAGATAATAAATTATTATCTGACTTTCTAGTCTCTAGTGTTACAAGTCTCATTGATAATTTGAACGATGAAGACAAACTACTGTGCTATATTCTTGGATTAGAGGTATCGCTAAGAGATAACGTTATACATAAGAACGAAGCTTTCTGGTTGAATTACATATATAATTCAATTTCTTGTGACTTTAAGATGGACAGAGATCTATCTCTTGTTCTCATTGAGTCGATAGCTCGTAATAAAAAACACTTATCTAAGTATGAAGATTTTTATAAAAGAGTATCTAACTTTTTTAATTCAAGTTTTAACAATTACTTTTCTAGTTGGACACTTATTACAGATACTCTCTATGCGAGATCAAAAGAGAGTCTTTTCTCAAAGCTTTTTTCAATTGAGGTTATTGAATTAACTGAGCATGAAAAAAACCAAGAAATGATTTATCTATCCCATGCACTCAATTCTATACCAAACTCAGAACATCTTCTGAGTGGACTTAATAGACGAATTGTTCACAATATTTCTAGCAGTAAAAATTTAGAGTATGGGGAAATGCTTCTAAGTGAGATCCTCAAGATCTCTTTCTTAGATAATGAGATCGATATGCTAGAAGATGACTTTTTAAGAGAATTACAATATCGATTTAATATTAGCGAGAAAAAGTTACACCAAGTGATATTCACTACAGCATTTCTATTAGGTCGAAAAATTGAGCTTTCTCCTCGTGTTAATTATAGTTATTTATGATTTTTGACTTTTAGCAAGGTATTTGCTCTCATATAACTACTAATTAACTAGGAGTTTATATGAAGCGTTTACTAATGTTATCTCTAATTTGTTTTGGCCTATCTATCACTGCTAGTGCAAATGAAGAGGTTAAATCTATTTCATATGTTAGCCACTGCTCTAACTTTGCTACATCTGGGCAACCAGTAAGTTATTCATTTTCAAGTTGCATTAACAATAACTTTCACTCATTAGGTCGAGAGTTTGATTCTCCAGTATATACATCTTATTGCTCTAATATTGGTCGTAGTGTGAGCTTTTCTTTTATTAGCTGTATAAATAACAACTTTAGAACGCTAGCAAGAGCACTTGATAGCACTGTATACATCTCTAACTGTGCTAGTTACGATAGCAATAGACTCTCTCCGAGCTTTGTTTCATGTGCAAATAATAACTTCAGAAGAATTCAGTACGAGCTAAGTCGTCAGTAAGTCTTATTCTATAAAGAGGGGGAGAGTTAGATATCTCCCTCTTCTAAAATTCTTGTCTTTATAGAGCTCTCAACTTTTGAAAATGTCTTCTCTTTATCTTTAATGAAGTGATCAAGAACTGATCTATCTCTTACAATATAGCGTAGGCACGCAAAGTATTGATCTAGAACTTTAGTTACCGAACATCTTACATCAATAAAACCAGGTAGTTGTCGAGTTTCATTTGTGTAGCTGTCCAGCCATACCTTGTAAGCATCCCTGTCTATATCGGTAATATCTAATGTGACTTCATATTCAATCATGAAGACCTCCTATGCATAAATTATATCCGAAGATGGCTTCTCATTACTATATAGATGTAAAATGTACTAGATTTTCAATTATTCCTTATTTATTTACTAGCCTATTGGTATGGTGCGCAATCAGTTCAAATAAGGAAGGAATAATGAAAAAACTAACACTTAGTCTATGTATTGCATTAATGTCTCTATCTGCATATTCAGTTGAATGTACAGGTGAGAGAAGAGAAAACAACGGTCGTGAAGTAGAAGTTATTAAAAAGTCATTAATTGATCAAAACTATCCAACTGTAACAAAACTAGAATTAGATATTAAAGACGCTTACTTCTCAGCTCAGATTGATGGTGATGACGTATTAGCAATTACATCTCTTGGACCAGACTATACAACTGGAAACCTTTCTAAGGGGAGCTTTGATAGTCGTGGTTACTTAAAGCTGTCATATGTTACAGCAACAAAAACACTTATTTTAGAGTGTAATAAATAGGTAAACTATGAATCTTATTAATAAGTCTATCTGTCTTAGGGCCATATCAGCATTTATACTTACTGCAAGTATTCATGCTGGCTACTTGCCAACTATAGAACTTCCTATGGGAGAGGAGCTTGTATCTGATCTCTGTTTTGATAGTGGTTATATAAGAGAGAAGAACTTTGTTAATAAGAGTAATGTAAAACGTATTCTGAATAAAACAATTCTTAAGTTTGCTGATGGAAGTGAATTTATAAAGAATGACTTTATTGTTTCTGAGTTTTCTTTCTATAACCCAAGTACAAAAAAGTTTGAAAAGCAGAGAGTTACTGAGTGTGAATCTCAATTGATTGAAGAATCATTCAATGTTGAGGAAAAACATAGAGAAGCATCAAATACAGAAACTATCTTTTACGGTAATTTAAAAAATTACGGTGTCAATGATACAGCTTTTGAGAAGTGGAAGAAATGGGGCTCTCTAGAAAAATTCCTAAAGTACTCAGCTGAAAAAGATAGAGTCACACTGGTTCAAGACTTCTCAACACTTTCTGAACAATCTCAGTTAAATGACTTTATCGCATGGAGAGATCTCTCAGGTAAAGTTCTTGGTGGAGAGCAAAGTGGCGGCGGTGGAGCTGGAAAAGTTAGAGTTAACATGAATATGACAGCAAAAGAATTGAAGCGCTATAGTCCAAAGCCTAATGCTTTAGAGAGACTATTTGGAGCTACAACATTCTTTGATAGAATTGTTTATGATAATAAAAAGGTTTCTAAATCTCAAATCTACGTGACGGTTCCTAAAGAATAATGGTCGAGCTTACTGAGTTAACCCATATTCTTAATTCATATCTTGAGCAGAGAAAGCACTTGAGTTTAAATTCTCTTGCTCAGAATATGAAAATACCAGAAACTAGCCTTAGAAGAATAAAGAATAGTGACCTAAAGAGAATGCCTAAAAATGAAACTATTTTAAAGGTTCTCTCTTATATTTTTAAAACAAGTGATCTATATGAAATTAGAAGTAATCTAGACCCATCTGGACTAGGTAAGTATATTAGTGAAGAATTCTTACTGTCTGACTCTAGGCAGACTTCTAATATTCAAATAATTGATGACTCTGTTTCTGATCAAACCTCATATCTAGTGTTTAAATTAGCTTCTAATAGTTGTGGTACTACTGTTGAAGAAATTAAGAGGCTTTTTGGAGAAGTTGGACTCAAATCCCTTGAGAAACTAGAGCTTGATAACTTAATAAGAATATCTGGAGAGTTGGTCGAATCTAAGATTGATACTTTCAAAGTTTCTAATAAGTATTTTGTGAGAAACTTTAAAGCTGTAAGTGACTTCATAAAAGTAGACTCACAAGAAGACACACCTAATCTATATTATAACTTATCTGAATCAGTAAATACTGAGGCCCTTTCTCGAATTCATAAGATTCAAAAAAAGGCGCTTAAAGAAATTATTTCGATTATTAATGATGATGAAAGTAGAGGTGAATTACCTCTATTTGTTTTAAGCGCTATTGATACCCTTAAATAAAAAAAAGGGCCGTATAGAACGGCCCCTTAAACACAGTCACACTAACATTAATTAGTTACAAGAAGGAATCTCATGAGTGTAAGACTCTAGAACTTCATCAATTACTCTTGAATCTCTATTTAATCCACCTCTAGTATTCCATCTAACTTTTTGAACAGTATAAGAAAGTGGTCTTACTTCAGATCCGTGTCCAATTCTAGTACATCCGTACTCACCATCTTCTCTTCCGTACTCTGCACACCATGAAGTTGGCTTAGTTGAAGCTGCAAATAAGTGTAGGCTTCCAGTTCTTAGACAACCGTTGTTAGCATCTCTATACTCTAGAGCTGATCTAAATCTTCTTGAATATTTAACACATTTATTAGCTGCTTTATTAATAGTCTTGAAGCTTCCATCTTCAAGTTGACAAATATTAGTAACTTTAACACTTTCAAATTCAAAACCATTTTTCATTAACATAGTTGGAACATTCATACCTACATATGTATGTGCAAAAGATGAGAAAGAAAGCATTGTAAGAACGATCATAGATAATTTTTTCATTTTAAATCTCCTAGATTTTTTTGTTGTTAATATTTATTTCTTGTTGAGGATGTTTTAGATGGGCGAAAATAAATGATCAATTGAAAAAAGAGCTTATACAATATAACTTCGTCACATATTTTTTACGGTTTTAATTTCTAAGGATTATCTTGTACTTATTTTTTCTATTCTTCGTCATTTGATAAAAGTGGCGAAGCCTAATTTGAACTCAGTAACTGGAAAACTCTGAATGCTTTTTTTATAGGTTACTTTTTTGAGCATTTTAGCTTGGAATAAGGAATATTCTTATTTTGGAATCTCTCTCAATAAGTTGCGATATTAATGTATAACTGTATATTTTTTAGACAATAGTCAAAATTTATACAGTTTCAGATATCTAAGTCTCCGATACTTAAATAAAAGAAGTGGACTCTTTTTTGCTAGGTATAAATTAAATTAATACTTAATATAAAAAGAGGCAATATGAAAAAGAAAACTAGCTTTATGAGAAATCTTTTATTTATATCAACAGTCTTGTTGGGCTTTAGTAGTCAAGCAGCGCAGCTGAGAACAGAAGAAAGTCTTCACGTTAAGTTCATGTATAATAAGCACACTAATCCAGATGGATTAGAGGTGAAAATAGGTCACACTTGTAAAGCGTCATCTATACTAGGAGCTAGTTACTGCTTTGGAGAAAACACTACAAAGACTGTTCCAGTTCGTCTCTCTGAGAATTTATTTGAAATACCTCCAACAACCTTATATGCAGAGAAGGAGTTTTTAACTTCAATCACTCTTTATTTTAGTCTTTACGCTAAGATTAAAAAATTACATAACCCTCTACGGCCCGATCAAAATGGTTATGATTCTCTAAATATTTTTGATGCAACAGCTGATAATAGGAAGAAAATAAATATAACTGATAAAGTAAAAAAATCATTGTCAAAAACTGTCTTCATTACAACAGTTCCGGAAATCAAATTAAGAACATCTGGTGAAATTATTATTAAAGGTATGCAACCAATTCAAGTTAATGAAGATGGAGATGAGAGAAAGGTAAGAACAACTCTGAATATTCTTCCAGTTGATGAAATGGGTAAAGAAATTAATTCTAATACCTGGAGTGATATTGATTTGTTTAGGGAAGAAGGAAGTAGCCCCATGAATTCTTATTCTCCTGGAATGCAGATCATAACAACTGAAAAGCCTGCAGGCTTGAAGTATGAATTACTTCAGAAAGTAACATATTTAAACACTGAAAAAGAAGTTCTTTTAAAGTCGGGAATGATTGATGATTTAGATAATATCGATTTTACTAAAGAGCTTGAAGGGTCTTCTTTTGTTATAAGAGACGAAATCTAGATCTTAAAGTACTACGATTTCTACTAATCATTTTACAAAGCAGATTCATATGAATCTGCTTTACCATTTTTAGGTCCCTCGAATTCATATCATCTTAATATCATTGTTCACCTTACTGCTTAAACCTTTAATCTTTATAAAAAAGACACTTAACTTTGTCGTAATTTATGAATTAAAAATAGAGGTGAGTACTTAGAAGGTGCTTATATGGATTCTATCGTTTGGCAGATAGTTTTATTAAAGTGTTTACCAAAGTCCGTTGTTATATAGGAGTGAGAATCCTCTTTAAGAATGTCATAGTTTTTGAATATTTTTATATTCTTTTCGAGTTTTTCTAAGTCTTTTTCTTCTATACATGAGTTTAGAGTTTCTTTTTTTAGATGCCCTTCACAGTTGATTTGAGAGAATAAGCTTTCTAGATTCTTCTCTCTTTCTGACTTTTTGTGAGACTTAATCGCAACATTTGGAAATGCAATATACTTTTCTAGGATTTTATCATTTTGGAAAAGATAGTCATCGGTATTAGAAATTCCGGAAGTTCCTAATGCTATTAACGTTGTCTTCTTTGCTCTAGTATAACCTGTGATATTTCTATTATAGGAAATAGCTTGGTTACTATAGTGGCCCATTCCAAGTAGCTTATATCCATTCTCTTTAAGTATTTCATCCGATTGTATGTAAAGATCATACATTTCATATGTACCAAGAGGCTTGTAGAGTCCTAGTGCATTTTGAAGATCAAGTTGCCATGGGACTTTTGCTAGTGGGTAGTTTGCGATTCTATCTGGAGAGAGAGAGATGATATCTTCGATAGTTTTTTGAAATGTCTCTTCAGTTTGAAAAGGAAGGCCATAAATTAAATCAAGGTTGATTTCATCAAAGCCAAGACCTCTTGATCCGTTTACTAAATCTTGTACTTGATCAAATGATTGGTCTCTATTCACATTTAATAGAGTGTCCTTATTAGTATCCTGAACTCCTATACTTATGGAATTAAATCCTACGCTCCTTAAATACTCAAGCTTCTTATCTTGCATTATCCTTGGATCAGTCTCTACTGTACCGATAAAGTTATCTGATACAGAAGTACCCTCTAGGATAGAACCTAGTAGATGTTTTAAATCTTCTAATTCTAGATAGGTAGGCGTTCCACCGCCTAGATAGATTGAAGATAGACTAATATTTGGATTATGTTTCTTATAGAAATTCCACTCTTCTATAATCTTATTTATATAAGAGCGGAATTGATTCTTTGCTTTTGTTATTTTGATATTGCATCCACAGAATGTACAAAGTGATGGACAGTAGGGGATGTGTATATAGAGATTGATATCTTCCAGATTTAGGTTACTGATAATTGATTCTTTATCTTGGCTTCCCTTCCAGTCAGGCAGAGACGGATAGTAGCTATACCGTCTGCCTTTTGAATGAAAGTTAATAAGTAGATCTTTAAGATGTTTGTTCATTAATAAACAAAGTTCTCGTGGATATAGCTTACTGCATCTCTTACATTACATTCTGGAGTATGTTGAAGAACACCATGTCCTAAACCACAGATCCATTTTTCAAATGGAACATTTTGATCTTGTAGTCCTTGCCACATTCTCTTTAAGTTTGTTTCTACATGTTCCCATGGGAGGTGTAGCCAACTAGGATCAAAATTCCCTTGGATATAGTAATCATTCCCAAACTCATTTAGAGCTGAAGCTAGATTCATTCTCCAATCTATTCCTAGAACGTCAATATTGTCATCTTGGATCTCTCTTAAATACTCCATATGAGTAAGTTTTGAGTAGTAGATTACTTTCTTTTCTGGATATCTTGCCTTGAAGGCCTTAGTTACTGCTCTCAGAGCTGGGATAATATATGTTTTAAAGTCTTCAATGTGTAGCTCTCCAACTGCTGTATCGAATAAGCACATTGCATCTGCTCCACCTTCTGCTTGAACACACATGTTTTCAACAAGCTCAGGCATAAGCTTTTCTAGGAACCCTTGGAAACGACCATCGTAGAGACCAAGTTTTGAGCTTGTTAAGCTTCCTGCATGACTACCTTCTGTAGCATAAGAGTAAAGTGTGAAAGGTGCACCAACAAAACCAAGTAGTGTTTTCTCTTTTGCAAGAGAATTTCTAAGTAAAGAGCAGGCTTCTTTTTGAAAGTTGTAATATTCTGTAGCTGGAGCTTTTACTTTTAGTTTCTCAAGATCTGCAAGAGTTTCAATTTTTTTGTCTAGAATTGGACCTGGGTTATAAACTAGACCCATGTTTAATTGCTCAAGTGGGAAAAGTAAGTCTGAGAATAAAATTGCAGCATCAAAATTGAAGTCATCAATAGGACCGTGAGTGATTTCATTAGCTAGTGCTGGTGTCTTACACATTGTCATAAAGTCAGAATCTTTCTTAATATTCTGATAGTGAGAGTGATATCTACCGGCCTGTCTCATGAACCATACAGGTACTCCAGTTTTTCCATTTACTTGTGTTCTGTCGTTAAATAATCCCATTCTTTCCTCTTATTTTTCTATGGCCTTAACATTAAAGTTTAGTTTATAGCCAATTCCTCTAATACTTTTTATTTCTATTGCATTTTGTTTTGATGTTTCACACCACTTTCTTAATGAAACGATGTAGTTATCTACTGTTCTATTTGATGGGAATTTATCTTCTCCCCAAACTATTTCAATTATTTCTTCTCTTGTTGTTGCTTGAGATTCATTTCTTACAAGTAATTCTAAGATTGAACATTCTTTTTGTGAAATAGGTAGGATCTCTCCATTACCATTTTGTAATTCAAATTTTTTGAACCAAATTGTTAAATCTCCAACTTGTATTTCACTAGGTGTAGTTTTCGTAAGATTTTGATGTTCTAAAATTCTGTTTAGTCTTAGGACAAGTTCTTTAAGAGCGAAGGGCTTTGTTATATAGTCTTCTGCACCTATTTCTAAACCTTCAACTCTTGTTTCAGGATCATTCTGGGCAGAAAGAAATAAAAGAACAAAGTCTTTTCTTATTTTCCTGAACTCTCTTGCTAGTTCTAGTCCACTTCCGTCAGGTAGGCCAATATCCATAAGGATAATGTCTGGAGCTCCTTCAGTGAATGAGATTCTCGCACTCTCAGCATTTGTTGCAAGTCTACAATCATGACCAAGATCACTTAAGTACTCTTGAAGAGTAATGCCTAGGTTTTTTTCATCTTCAACTATTAATATTTTACCTTTAATCATTGAGTCACCCTGTTGAATGTAAGAGTTGTTTCTAGAGAGTTCACACCTCCAAAAGTGATTTTTCCATTCATAAGACGCATAAACTTTTTAATAAGGTAGAGACCTATACCGCTACCTTTTTTGCTATTATGTTTGTAGAAAATTGTCCCAAGCATCGTTCTGTCTCCAGTAAATGTACCTTGGTCTTTATATTCTAAGCTTACTTGTTCTGTGTCTATTAGCTCTTTGATTGTGATGTATACAATTTCACTTTCTGTATGGTTCTTAGTGTTCTCAAATAAGTTTTTAAGAGATAGCTCTATTGCTAGTTCATCACCAAGTACCTCATAAGTGTTGTCGTGTACAACTTTAACCTCATAAGTATTTTTGTAGTTATTTGATATTTTATTAACCAAGGCCAAGAGATCTATTGGCTTTAAGTTTAGTGTTCCACCTCTTTCTAGTCTTGAAAGCTGGAGGATTTTATCCATTTGTGTTTCAAGGTTTGCAGTATCCTCTATGAGCCTACTTGTAAGTTTAACAAGTCTTTCTGAATTTAGACTCTCGGCTACATCTGTTATGACCTCAGACTGGAGCCTAATGCTTGCGAGTGGTGTTTTCAATTCATGGGTAAGGCTAGCAAAGAAAGATTGAAGAGCTTTCGTTTTTCTATGGTCTTTAAAAAATACTATTAAGAAGCTTATTGTTAAAAATAGTATAAGAATAATAAAAGTGGATGCCTCCCACTTTAGCATTCTGATTATATTAGAGCCTATTCCTATATCTGGTATAGAATGAGTAATAACTTCTAGTTTATCTCCAAATACATAGAGTAGGTAGGTCCACCATATTGCTAAAGCAAGAGTTGTCCCAACTAGAAGTGTTGTTAATATGATTAGGCTTCTATTTTTTTTCAACTATTTCCAAAGCCTCGTCTCTAACTCTTTAATAACTTCGTCATTATGAGCAAGACTTACAAATCCTACTTCGTAAGAATTTGGCGAAAGGTAAATCCCTTTATCTAATAATGTTTTAAATAGAGGATTAAACTTTTCTGTAATATCTGAAGGAATTTTATCCATGCAGTTAATCCCTTCTTCTGAAACGATCCAGAATAAAGAACTGTGTCCAGTTAGAGAGTAGTGAGCAAATTCACCATTGTTGTATTCTTTTAACCATTTTGTGAATACAGAGATAATTTTTTCTGCATTCGCATTTAGTTCTGCATACGCTTCAGTAGTCATTTTCTTAAGAGTTTCAAGCCCCCCAACCATTGCAAGAGGGTTGGCACTAAGAGTACCTGCTTGATAAACGTTACCTACTGGAGCAAGGTTATCCATGATTTCTTTCTTTGCAGCAATTGCTCCAACAGGAAGTCCACCACCAATAATTTTTCCGTAAGTTAAAATATCAGGAACAATACCTGTAAGTTCAGTCATTCCACCAAAAGCTACTCTAAAACCAGAAATTACTTCATCAAATATTAGTAGAGCATCGTTCTTTTTAGTTACGTCTCTTAAATATTGTAAAAAGCTAGTGTCTTGAATTAATAGTCCATTGTTAGCTGGTAATGGCTCTATGATAATCGCAGCAATTTGTCCGGCATGATCTTTAAAGCATTGTTCAATGCCTTCAACATCTCCAAGCTCTAAAACAAGAGTATCTTCAGAAACTCCCTCCGGAACTCCTGCACTTGAAGCTTCACTTGTTCCTGCAAGTCCTGATCCGGCCTTTATTAACATACTGTCAGTATGTCCATGGTAACAACCGTTGAACTTAATGATTTTATTTTTCTTTGTAGCTCCTCTTGCAAGTCTTAATGCTGTCATAACAGCTTCAGTACCAGAGTTTACAAAACGAATTTGATCTACAAAGTTAAGTCTAGATAGTAAGTACTCAGCTAGATCAAGTGAGTAAGGCTCACATGTTCCATAACTCCATCCTCTAGATAGTGCAGATACTAGACTTTTTTCAACATCTTCATCTTTGTGTCCAAGAACTAGTGGACCAAAGCTCATACAGAAATCAATATAATCATTTCCATCAATATCTTCTATCATTGCTCCGTGAGATTTTTTTATAAATCTAGGAGTTGTATGAAGCCCTTTGAAGCTTCTTACTGGTGAGTGTACTCCACCAGGTACTAATTTCTTTGATTTTTCAAATAGTTCATTCTGAGTAGTCATTCTTATCTCCTAAGCCAATTCTTAAAATCTTCAATACCGATAAAGACTTTGGCCTTAATATTCTCTTTTTCAAAATTAATTCTAGTTTTTCCAAGTCCTGTACAGTGAAACTTGTCTTTTATCTCAGGGATTGCTTTTACAAACTCCTGATATTGATTAAAGCTTGTCCAAAAGAATACTTCTGTATTTTTCAGTTTGTTTTTATAATCGCTCGACACTTCGTTGATTACTCTTTCATAGCAACCAATAACTTCACCGTGAGATGATTTTGAATCTTTATGAGTAAGTACCTTTAGTGACGATTTTGGATTCATTACTTGAATACACTTAGAGTCTCTAAGAATCTCTAGTTCATCGTGTCCAAGTGAATCACTTGTTCCATTTACCCAGAAGCCTCTTTTAGCAAGTTGCTTCATTGTTTTTGTTCCTGCTGCCCAGAGGTTTTGAACTTTTTCTCTAGATTCTTCTAGTTGCTTAAAGCAGTAGTTGCTCGTAACAAAGAAGTCCGACTCATCCTGTATCGATACAGGTGCAGTGGTGTCTTTAACAATTAACTCGTCGTATAGGTATTGATCATCTTCAGCTTTAGAAGATGGAAGACCAATAAATGCACTTTCTTTATTTCCTGTAAATGTCTCAGATACTGATTCTAGGTGTAGTTCATTAACCTCAACTTCACCAGATACTCCTCTATGAGTATGAAGGTATTCATTTGCAGACTTTCTAACATTTATACCAACGGCGAGGTGACATCCTCCTCCGTAGCTTGCAAACGCAGTTCTTTCTCTGCTTACTTCGCTAACAGTATCTTTATCTTCAATTACTTTTAGCTTTTTTAATAGTTCTGTATTTTCTTCGTTACACTCTATTGCAAGTGCTCCTTGAGAAGCTGCAGAAGGAAACTCACTTTGTGGTAGGATCATATAGTTAAGATCTTTTAAAAGAACTTCTAGCTCTTTTAATGACTTCTCACTATGTGCAAGTCTTTCAATTCCAGGTAGGGCCAGCACAATTGCGTCGTATTCATCGTTTACGAGTTTTCCGATTCTTGTGTTGACGTTACCACGAAGCATTTTTGTTTCTACTTTTATATTCTCTGTAGGTAGAAATTCTCCAAGTCTTGCTTCTATATTTACTATTCTTCTCGGTGAACTTGTTCCAACTATGAACTTATCCATTTCTTTTAATTTTTCAATAGTCGAATTTTTAATGAAGAGAATATCGTGAGCAAAGTGTCTCTTTGTAATTGCCGCTAGCTTTATACCCTCTGGTCTATCGCTTCCTAGGTCTTTATAAGAGTGCACTACCATATCTACTTTATTTGTAAGTAGTGCAGCGTCTAGCTCTTTAGTAAAAAAATCTTTTCCATCAAGCTGCCATAAAGGCTTGTCTGTAATAAGGTCCCCTTGAGTTGTAATAATCTCAAGCTCAAACTTATCGCCTGTAAGGGCCTCTAATTCATTTTTTACTTGTGTACACTGTGTGACTGCGAGAAGACTTCCTCGCGTTCCAATTTTATATGTTTTATTAGACAAACTGAACTTCCTCCCAGCCGAAAGGTAAGCTGAGAGCAAATGAATTAATTCTTTTTTCTACAAGAGTTTCTATTGCTGCATGGGCACTTTGTACTTTCTGCTGTTTTGATTTATTTAAATTTTTTCCAAACTCGAATATATCTTCAAGTCTATATACTTCTTCTCTAGCGGTGAAAGGAGTATTTATCATACAGGGAGAACCTAAATCAATGAATAATCTACTTTCTATCTTAGACCAGTTAAGGAAGAAGTCATGATTAATAAAGTACTTGTCTGTACCAATAGTATTCATAATGAATGGATGCTCTGCCCAAAGTTTTTGATTATCCCATTCAACTAGTTCTATATCTGCTTCACTATATTTTGCTACAAGCTCAAGGGCCTTTGTTGTATTTCTTGCACTAAGATATATACGATGCTTTCTTGCAAGTAACTTAATAAGGTCTTCAGCTAATTGGCCAGAGCCTAGAATTAGGACGTCACCATCAATTGTCTGATTTCTTAGAAGCTTTCTTGTTATTCCAGCGTATGTTTGTTGTCCAATCTCTTTTAAGAATGATGTTCTTATTTTTTTCGCATCCATGAACAGCTTTTCAAGAATAGACATGATTTGAGAGTTTCTAACACCGTAACTTAGGTATTCAGTATAAGACTTCTTGAATTGAGATGTGATTTCATTTTCACCAAGTAGCTTACTTTTAAGACCACAAATTGTTTCTAGGAGATAGCTGTAGGCCTTATCTGCGACAAATGTCTCCATTGTATCGTGGCTATCATCAATATGGTGAAAAGGTACAAAGTTAAACCCAAGGACCAAAGTTCTTTGACAAGTTTCAAGTATAAATAGCTCTCCATTTTGAGGGCGACTTACTTTAGCTCCAGCTGGTAGGTTGATAACTTTTAATCCACTAATCATAATATCCGTTCTTGATTTGATGTGATGTGTCTAGAATGTTGTTTTGTTCAATATATCTCTATGGTTAGAGAATATTGTCACAATAATGTAGGAAAATGATTTTTTTCAAATTGTTTCACATAGCAAACATTATTTGATAATAATGCTCCCATGAGCAAAGCTGTTGAAACAATAAATGAAAAAGATTCAAGACCATTCTGGGAGAGATGGGGAGATGTAATTAAAGCATTTCTTCTCCGTATGACTCCGCAGTTTGTTATAAATGCCTTTTTAAGGTTCGACAAGAGAGTTGATGGAGCTTTAAGTTTCTTTATGAAACATTGGGGTAAAACTCCTTTTATGATCTCAATGAGTAAGAAGGTACAATACCTCGGAATTGAGAAACTTTGGGACAAAGGGCCAAAAGCCTTTATTTATTTCTTCCTTTTTTATTTAGTTAGGGACACAATTCTATATATAATTATCCCGATCTTTTTTGCAAAGCTAACAACAAGTTGAGTTTATGATTCCTATAGAACGCATCTGGCCATTACTTGGCGGGGTAGCACTGTTTATTTTCTCTATTAATTTCTTAGTTCTCTCAATGCAATCACTTTTTGGTGAAGTATTAAGAGGTCTAAATGCAAAAACTGTCATTAGATCAAGAAATTCTTTTCTGATGGGTCTCTTAAGTGGGGCAAGTGTTTTAAGTGTATACTCTTGCACAAATATGATCCTAGGTCTTGTTAACTCAGGAATTGTAAAGTTCAGTATATCTGCTCTCTTTATAATGGGCGTAAACCTTGGTGCATCTGTATTTCCTTGGCTATTCACTTTTGATCTTTCTCACTGGTCATATCTCTTTCTATTTGTAGGAGCTGTCGGACATTTTTTCATTAGAATTTTGGCCGTTAAATTACTTTCGCGAGTAATCTTAGGAGTAGGGTTTTTATATTTAGGTTTGGACTTATGTATTACATTCTTTAGTTCAGATACGCTTGTTATTTCGAATATGCTTGTAGAGGGACATCATTTCTTATTCCTATGTGGTGCGATTGCACTGGGAATAGTAGTTTCTTACTTTTTAAATAGTACAGTTCTTTTAATAGGTCTTTTTATGGCCTTCTTCTATACTCATAATATTTCTGTAGAGTTATCTTGTGCTGTTCTTGCTGGAGCATCTCTTGGTCCATGTATAAAGCTTTTCTTAAATTCAAAGAAAGGAAATATTGAAGGTCAAAGATCGGCCCTATTTAATATTTTCTTGAATCTATTTTCAATACCTACATCTCTCATTTTCTTAACATACTTTTCAAGTAGCCTAGAGTTGGTTCAATCATATGTAGGGATCAACTTGGTTCTTCCTTTCTTTTATACAACTTTAAATGCTGTAAATATTATTCTAGCTCTTATCTTCTTTAAGTTTATAAAAGAGTCTGTGTTTAAGTTAATACCTAATCCACAAATTAAGATCCCTCAAAGGTTAATTGCTTTTGGAAGATCTGATGAACTTATTCCTGCAACAGCTCTATGGCAGGGACATAAAGAAATGTACAAGCTTAAAAGCATTGTTGATCGTATGTTTGATCAAGTTGAAATGTATATAAGTGATGTAGAGGGAAGTCCTAGACAGCTTGCCAAGATTAAGAAGTATGAAGATATCACAGATAGAATTTGTAAAGAGATGGAGGTCTTTGTTCAGTCTCTTATGGAGAATGCTCTAAATTCTTCACAGGCAAAAGAAGCTTTATCAATTCTATTTGTATCAAAAGAATTTGAAAATATCGCAGATTACTTAAATAACTTTGTAACTCATAAGACTACAATCTCCATTGAAGAATCTCTTAATCAAGAAGACTTAGATAAGATTATTGATCTACTTAATAAAGTAAGGTCCTTCTATGAGATTTGCTGTTCTAATTTAGGTGCAGGCGTAAAGTATGGTCCAGCAGAAGTTCAAAAGCTGGCCGGTGAACTCAAAGAAGAGTGTGAAGACCTCAGGCTTAACAGAGATCATCAATCCCTCAGTTATTCAGATATCATTGTCTCTCTAAGAAAAGTTAGATCTCATTGCTATAGTCTTTACTTAGCCAGGTAATTTCTCTTACGAGTAACTTTATAGCTTTGAGAAAGATCTAAATTAGCTCCTAGTATTTGGGTCTCTTTGGAATGGTTAATCGAATTTATGTTATTTTCACTTATTGAAATTGAAGAGATTTGCGATTGATTAGTTTATTACTCTTCTTGATGATTCTGGATTTTCTACTTAAAATTGATACTCAAAGGAAAGTACCTTTCTAGATTAATGAGGTTTTATCTTTCTAATATAGGGGTTATTAGAAGCTATTATCATGATCAAGAATTAGTTGTTGCATACGTTTGTCTCGATATTTAAAACCATTTTAGCAATATTGCACGACTTGTGTAGTTCACTTCATTATTGACCTAGAGTTAGAATCATATAGTTAAAGTATTTCAGTTGTAGGTATTACTCTCGAGTCGCTGCAGGTCAATCGATCTGTATAATTTTAGTAGGTTATGTTTTCTTTTGTTAGATTGTCTATTTATATTAAGGCCATGTAATTAATACAAAATGATGCTCTGCAGTGGTTCGTTTAGGTATACTCAATAAAAATAGTTATAGAGGTATTTATATGAAATTTCTTGTCATCAGTTTTGCTGTTTTATTTTCTAACTTATCCTTTGCAAAGTTTAGCTTTAGCTTGGACTATCCAACGACTAATCCTAAGTTTCAGATGATTGATGTTAGTGATAAAAGTATTGCGGCTGATAGTTTTCATGCCCCTGAAGGAATCTCTATGAAGAGTGATGGAACTTTGTTCGTTGCAAACCATAAGAAAGCAACTATCTCCATACTTGATAAACTATTTAAGCCTAAGGGAACTATTAGATTCAATAATCTTCCTGGATGGATTGATGGTGAATCTCAAGTCATGGGTATTCAAGCTGATAAATCAAATAATCTTTATATTGCACTCGTAAATTATCAAGGTGGAGCATTAGTTAAAGTTAATACGGAATCATATGAAAACAGTATTCCTAAGGTCTTACTTAGAGATCTAGGGTACGTTAATAGTGTTCACCTAGACGAATCTAATGATAGGCTTTTTATTTCTGTTAGTGACAATGGTGAGATCTATCATCTCGATCTTAAAAATGGTGATGTAAACATCATAGAGGGATTGATATTCCCTAACGGTATGGCACAAGGAAAAGAAGCTGATTGGCTGTACATATCACAAACTATGGAAAGTAATATTATAAGAATTAATCTTAAAGACACGAGTATTCGAGAGATTGTTTGGGTGGGCGGAAACGCTTTTAACTCATGGCCAGATGGGCTTACTTACTCAAAAGAACATGATATGTTTCTAGTTGCTGATAATAGATCTGGTTCAATTCTTTCTATCACTCCTAGTGGAGAGCTCATTAAACAAGTAAAAATTTTTGGTAAAGAGGGGAAGTCTGCTCCGGCCTCTTTAATCATACAAGATGGTAATGTGTTATTTACTGACTTGTGGGTTGCAGATATGCCACTAGTCTTAATAAAAGATTATCTTGATGGCGTTAAATATAAGAAAAATGCATATAAAATTCCACTTACTAATTTCTTACTTCTGTCAAAGTCTGAACTTAACTAGTAGGAAAGCTACAATTAGATATAAAGTGGAAATAAAACTAGATATCAACTTTTTTTAGATCAAGTTCAGCGAGAAAAAATTTGATTGGTATTTGGTTTTCTTATTGTTTTTGACTGTAGGTCATTACTTGCTAGAACTTAAAAAGATGACTTTTCAAACCAATCTGTACATGAAGTTAAAGCATCTATAGCGATCAGCTATTTAGATATCATTGTCTCTCTAAGAGAAGTTAGATCTCATTGCTATAGCCTTTACTTAGCCTAAAGATATGCAACTGAAGTTATCTCTCAGACTTTATGTAGTTCTAGGATATTGTGATACTTTAATAACTTCACTAAAAGTTCAGGGATCAATACTCATACTTCTTGTAAAGTAAGTCTAGTAAACCAAAAAAATAATTCAATATATTTTAAAGGTGTAAACATGAAGAGTGCCTCTATCATTGATAACCAATTAAAATTCTTATGGCTAAAAATTAGGAATGCTGATTTTGGGTAGCTAGTACATTATTTATCTCAGAGGTAGCAGTGAGCGATGATTTTGTAAGCTTTTGATATTACAGGTTCATCAAGGAAACTTAACTAAAAAAATATTTATTGTTCCCGATACATATAGGAATCACTCTATTCCAGGAATAATATGTCATCACAATTAAATGAGGCAAAAAAAAGATTAGTTGGCCTTGTTACTTACATTAAAGAAGTAAAGACTCGTTTGAATTCACCTGTACTTAGAATCAATGATTATGAGTGGAAGCAATCTATAGATGATTTACCCCGGCACCCATATATTCAGCTATTTAATCTAGATGATCCTGAAGGTAGGGTTCTGAGTATTAAAAAGCCCAAAGAAATGAGATGCCCAGCACCACCTCCTGTATTAGATGGTTGGATAACGTCTAGTTGGAAGAAAATTGATTCTGATATTTACACAAAGAAATCTAAAAATTATGAAGATGATGAAGGGCTGGTACAAACTGAGATGTTTGAAGATGTTGAAGAAAGACTAACATCTTTAAAAGAGTGGACTGTTAGAAGAAATAAGTGGAAAGAAGCTGAGCTTCCTAATGAATATGTAAGAAGAGCATTCTCTCGATTTTTTGAGCTAGAGGCAAAAATTGATAAAGAGTCTGAGATGTATCAATTGTTTATTGGTGATGGGAACTTGAGTTTAAACCATCCTGAGTATGGTGTTATTGATCATCCAATAATATTTAAAGAGTTATCGATTACATTTATTACAGATAAGGAGGAACCTGAGTTTGTTCTTTCTTCCAATGACTCTGATGTATGCTTAAATACAAGTTTGTTGAGAGTATTAGGTGTAAGTGGAATCAATCTAAATACTTTTAGAGAAAAAATTGAAGATATGTCTGTAGACCCTCTGGACTCTTCAAATACAAATGGATTTCTAAACACAGTGATGCACAAACATTGGCAAGATGGAGAAGTTTATGAAGACGATACAAGAAACCCAGATGGTCCATGTATATATAGAAATCAATTTCTTTACCTAGGAAAAAAGCAAGATAGAATCTTGGATCAAATAGACTCCTATATTGATCAAGTATCAAATATCACTGAAGTTCCTGAAATCTTTTCCAATATAATTGGACTTTCTGAGGATACGAATTTCTCTAGTGATGATTTACCTACGATTCCTAATATTGGCTCTGTACCAGCAGCTAAAAAAATTGATTACTTTCTTACAAAAGAGGCAAATTTACAACAAAAGAGAATAATTGAAGTATTAGTAAATAAGGGACAGGTTGGTGTCCAAGGACCTCCAGGAACAGGGAAGAGTCATACTATCGCAAATCTTATTGGCCACCTTTTAGCCAAAGGAAAGACAATACTTGTAACATCTTATACTCCGAAGGCCTTAAACGTAATCCGGGATAAAGTTGTAGATGAACTTAGACCTCTATGTGTTAGTGCTATTGATAACTCCAAGGAAAGTAAGAAAGAGCTTGAGTCTTCAATCAATTTTATAGATGAGATGTTATCAAAAAAAGATGAGGAAACTCTTGAGAGAGAGATCTCAGATTTTGGCAGTAAGAGAGAAAAGTTAGAAAAGGAAATAGGCAATTTAAAGTCAAAACTATTCGAAGCTGTGAGAAATGAATATATAGAAATTGTAATTGGACAAGAAAACCTACTTCCGTCAAAGGCAGGGAAATATCTAGCAGAAAACATTTCTGATAACTGGATTCCTGGTAGCGTTAATCAAGATTATTCTCCGCTTAGTAATGAGATATTTAGTGACACTGTTTCACAGCTATACAGTGTAAATGTTGATGATCAAGATGAAATATTAAAAGGTTTACCTGAACCTAATGAGCTTATCTCCCCAGAGGACTTTCAAAACTATTTAGAGCACTCTGATAAAGTAATGTCTGAGGATATGATTAAACATCGTTCAATTATCGAACAGGAGTCTATAGACTTTGTATTATTGGAAAAGGTGTTAGGTGAAGTGCAAGTAATTCTTTCGGAATTAGATAGTTTAGAAAAATGGAAGATAGACATTGTTGAAAATAGTTTACGAGGAACTGAATATACTAAAATATATGATGAATTCGAGAATTTACTTGATTCTAAGTTACCTTTATTTCAGTCAAGAGCCCATCTGCTAAATAAATATAAGCCATTCATAGCTGAACATGAAGATCCTAATGCATTGATCGCTGCTCTTGGAAATATGTCTGAGGGGAAAGGAGCATCTGCAAAGTTTAGTATGTGGAATTCAGTGTTTAATTCTGAAATTAAATTCATTAAGAGTAATTCAAAAGTTAAAGACTCTGAACCTAAAACTTATGAAGAGTTTCAAAGTATTATTTATCTCTTAAAGAATAAGATTGACCGGGATCTCCTTTGTTCAGAGTGGGAACATCTAACAACTGAATGCTCTCCTAAGTTAAGAACTGAGAAAGAGCCAGAGTTAATACTTTCGAAAATTCATAAACAAGTTATTTTATGGAAAAAGTTTAATGAAAGGCTTAGTAAAGTAACCGATGCACTTAAACTCGTAGGGATTACATGGCCAACAAAGAAACATGATGAAATATTCTCAAATGTAGAGGACGAATACAGATATACAAACACTTTAGTAAAGGAGTTTAAAGATATTGTTTATCCTGGTCTCTATTCAATGTATGAAAAGCTAAAGTGTGAGAAGTCATATGACAGTATAAAAAGGTCTATAGGGTATCTAAATTCTGAAAATCTAAACTCTAATACAGGACTCCGGCTTTTAGAGAGTCTTAAAAATAGTAATTTTACCTCTTATCAAAATGAAATAAAGAACTTTTTGAGAATATATAAACATAAAAATATCGTGAATGAGTCTGTAAAGGTGTTAAGAAAAATAGAGGGGATTGCTCCTAAATTATATACTGCCATACTTGAACGTAACATCGAAGGAATAGAAGACTTTAAGCTTTCAAGAGGTTGGTATTATAAAAGATTAACTCAGGTTGTAGATAAACTTTCGGAAGTTAATATTAGTAAGATTCAAGAAGAGATTTATGAAAAAGATAGTGCACTAAAGAAGATCAACGAAAGGTATATAGATTGTCTCGTATGGAGAAATCAGTTACAACGTAATGGTGTTAAAGAGAGGCAAGCGTTAAATGGTTGGCTTAATAACCAGAGAAGAATAACTAAAGGTGGAAAAACTGCTGTAGATCAACTCTTGAAAAAGGAAGCTAAGTCTTTACTTAAGAAATGTAAAAGTGCTGTACCTGTTTGGATTATGCCAATATCAAAACTTTTGGACAATTTTAATTTAGGTGAAACCATTTTCGATGTGATGATCATTGATGAAGCTTCACAGGCTAATATGACAAACTTGATAACTTTTGCTTTTGCAAAGAAAGTAGTTGTTGTTGGAGATGATAAACAAGTTCGTCCTCCAGGCTTAGAAGTCGATAAGCTTGGTATTCAAGGTTTAATTGACGAGTATTTAGCAGATATTCCCAATAGAAGAAACTATGATTTGAAACATAGTATATATGACATCGCGAGTGAATCATTTGGTCAGCCGATTAGGCTTGAGGAGCATTTTAGATGTGTCCCAGAGATAATACAATTCTGTAATGATCTTTCATATGATGGAAAAATTAAAGTGTTAAGGGAGTCGTCTAGTAACCCAACTAGGCCAGCAGTGCTTTCACATAGAGTCGTTGGTGATCTAATTAACGATATCAATATTCCTGAAGCCGAAGAAATTGCCTCTCTTATAATGGCAATGGTTGAATTACCAGAATATAAGGATGCACACTTTGGTGTCATTTCATTAAAGGGGCAAAAACAGCATGTTTATATAGATAATCTTTTGAGACAAAGACTCGGTGAACAAACGTATCATAGTAGAAAAATATTATGTGGTAAAGCGGGGCAGTTTCAGGGAGATGAAAGAGAAGTTATTCTTCTTTCATTGGTAGATATTCCTAAAGATGGTCCTTTGAGAATGACTGCCGCAGAAGGTGATCGTCAAAAGGAGTATAATGTAGCAGTTAGTAGGGCAAAAAATCAGTTATGGGTTATTCATTCACTTAATCCCGATGTTGATTTAAAGTCTGGGGATATTCGCTTAAGGCTAATCTCTCACTCAAATAATCCTGATGCCATTGTTGATCAATTAAAAATAGATGGAGAAAAAGCTGATTCAGAATTTGAAAAACAAGTACACGCTGATCTAAGAAGAAAGGAAATAGACTTTGTTCCCCAATATGAAATTGGAAGCTTTAAGATTGATATTGTTGTCTTCTCTGAGGATGGGGCAAAAATCGCGATAGAATGTGATGGAGATAAATATCACTCTTCTGAGGCAGCTGTTCGTAATGATCTTGAAAGGCAAGCTATTCTAGAAAGGCTCGGCCTTAAGTTTATAAGAATTAGAGGGAGCGAATACTTTAGAAAAAAAGTCAAAACTATGGAGAGTGTGTTTAAAAGATTAGATGAGCTTGGTGTAGTCCCATCTTCAAAACAAGCTCTTGAAAAGAAACCACCCTGCAGTGACCTAAGTAATAAAGTTAGAGCAAGAGCTACAGAAATTCGTAACTCATATATAGAAGAAAGTGAGGATGAAGATGAGTAAAGTTATTTCGTTCGACTCCTTGTTTGATTGCGATTTGTTTCTGGACTCCACATATAAGGGGGGCAGTAGTGGAAACGCAAGTGATGAAGCTATATCTAAAGTTCTATCCGTACAGAACTCTAGTGGATTTAGGTTTTTAGGTTCTACTAAGGACTTCAGCTTGAAATACTGTGTTCTATATACAACATTTGAAGATTCTAACTGGCCTGATTCAATTGATTATACAACAGGGCAGTTCATATATTATGGCGATAATAAATCACCAGGTGAACTACATGAAACACCTAAGAAGGGAAATGTAGTATTAAGGAATAGTTTTGAATTGTTGCATTCAGGCTGTAGAGACAAAATACCCCCATTTTTTATATTTTGATCCTAGGTAAACCTACAGAGCCAAGGTTATTTAGTGTTATATACGTAAGATCTAATTAGGCTGGTTCATTAAGAAAGTGGATTTATGAAAACAGATAAAAAGAATTCTAATATATCTCAGGCAATTTCAAATTCTTCTATAGCTTATGATTTGAAAGAGGCGATAGCTCTTCATTCTCAAGGACAAGAGCATGGAGTTTTAGCTGAAAAAGCTAATAGTATTCTTGATGCTCTCCAGGGGAAAGATGTAGATCATATTGGTAGCAATAACTTAAAAAATGGCGCTGATAGAATTGCTAATGGAATGGATATACAAGTGAAGTATTATCGCTCACAAAGTGAAACTATCGGATCTGCATTCGAAGATGGAAGTTATAAATACATAACAGATAGTGGTAACGTTATGAGGCTTGAGGTCCCAAGAGATCAGTATGGACACGCTGTAAATTTATTTAAGAAGCGAATAGAGGAAGGTCAGGTTCCGGGGGTTTCCAACCCTGATAGAGCTTCTGAAATTGTCATTAGAGGACATTTATCTTATCAACAGGCTCGAAACCTTGCAGAATTTGGTACACTAGAGTCGTTAGTTTACGATTCTTACACTGGCGCTATTAAATGCTCATGGGTTTTTGGTCTTTCTTCACTCGTTGCTTGGGCCATTAATACTTGGGAAGGAAAAAGTCAAAGGGAGTCTGTGAACTTAGCCTTTACTGAAGGTGTAAAAGCTTATGGCTATAGTGTTGTAAAACATGTTGCGATGAAGCAGCTAGTGAAAATGAATATAGATGCTTTTCAAAAGGTTCCTGAAGCAATAGTCCAGAATTTACCAGATTATGTAGTCGATAAAACCGTCAATTTGTTAAAGCCTGGTAGTAAGCATTTCACCCATAGTACAGCGAGAGAGTGGCTAACTAAAACTTTAGAAAGTGATTTAATTACTGCTACAGCTATCTTTTCAATTGGTGCCTCTTATGACCTCTTTCGATGTTATCGAGGACAGCTTGACCTTACAGAATTTCTTGAAAATAGAGCAAGGTCTGTAGTTCAAATTTCAACATCAATAGTTTTTTCAAAAGTAGGAACTGCTGTTGGAAACTTCGTTTTACCTGGAGTGGGGGGAGTTGTAGGAGGGATAATCGGTGCTATTATAGGCTGGATTAAAGGAGCTCAAATATTTGATTCTTTTTCTTCTGAAGAAAAAAAATATATATTGGATTACACAGAAAAGCATCTCAGGCGACTTTATAGGTCATTTGTTCTGTCTGAAAGAGAGAAAGAAAACTTAGAAAATAAATTCAGGCGCATAATGAGTAGTGAAGAGGGAGTTAAAAAATATATAAAAAATCTAAAAAAAGGGGATTTGGATACTTGGGATGACGAGGTAGAACGATATTGGCTTAAATACTTTAAATATGTTTATAAGAGGCGAAGCAAGATAAAAATTACAAATTCAAGAGCGCTTAAATATATCAGTTAATAAAAAGAAACTTTATTTTAAGAAAAATTTTCTCTTTCATGAACTGCCTTTAAAGGAGTATAGCACTCATATCTTATAAATTAAGTAGAGAGTTGTGCAAATTCTTTTGCAGTCTTAGAATTTTCTGAAATAAAAGTTCCGGCATCTAGGGTGCCGAACTTATTAATTACTATGAAATATAATGAAGTAGCGTTAAATAAGAAAACACACTAAACATCTTTATCAGTCGATAAGTTCACGATTTTGTTAATGTTAGTATTGTTGCCTAAGATAGATCGGGTAGTTCTGGCATATTCAGAACTCAGTTCGTAATCATTGTTTATTATCTTTTTGTGCAAAAGTATAGAAGACAAATGTGTGTTGCGTTAGAGTGACTGCTTGTTGATCAAGAACCAATCAAAAAAGTCGGCTTTGACTTGCGTCATAGTTGTGTATCCAAAATTATCAAGGTATTTTAAGGTAAAGAATTTAACTTTTTGGGAGAAAGTCATGGAACTCGTGTTTAATGCACAGCAGATTTTACAACGTGGAAAAGGTCTAACATTTGATGATGTCTTAATGATTCCAAGACACTCAGAGATTGCGTCTAGAAGAATACCTACACTTAATTCTAAGGCAACTAAGAATTACGAAATTGAAACTCCTATCATTTCTGCAAATATGGACACTGTTACAGGTGTTGATATGGCCTGTGCTATGGCCAAAATTGGTGGACTAGGAATTCTCCACCGATTCATGTCACCTGAAGAACAAGTTGAAGATGTAAAAAGAATTCAAAAATATATTAAAGAGAATAATTTAAAAGGACCTGTTGCTGCATCTATCGGTGTTAAAGATGAAGGTAAACTTCGTGCAAAACTTTTAGCCGATATTGGTGTCGAGATCCTTACTATTGATATCGCTCACGGCGATTCAGTTATGATGCTTGAAACGCTAGAGTACGTAAAAAAGACTTGGCCTCACATCGATGTAATTGCAGGTAACGTTGCCACTGGCGATGGCGTTAAGAGAATGATTGATCTTGGTGCTGATGCAGTTAAGGTTGGAATAGGTCCAGGTTCAATGTGTACAACTCGTATCATTACAGGGCATGGTGTTCCTCAATTAACAGCAATCGCAATGTGCGTTGATGAAGCTGTTAAGCATGGAGTTCCAGTAATTGCCGATGGTGGAATCAAAACATCTGGTGATATCGTTAAAGCACTATGCGCTGGAGCACAAACAATTATGGCCGGATCACTTCTTTCTGGAACTTTAGAAACTCCAGGGGAATTAAAAGGCGGAATGAAAGAATATAGAGGTATGGCCTCAAAAGCAGCGCAAGTATCATGGCGTGGTGAACTTCCAAAAGGAATGGCAGCAGAGGGTGTAGATACTCTTGTTCCTTGTAAAGGACCAGTGGCAGATGTAATTTCTGAACTAACTGGTGGTCTTAGATCTGGAATGACTTATCTTGGTGTTGATAATATTGCGGCTATGAAAGAGGTTGGTCTCTTCATGGAAATGAGTACTTCAGGAATGACTGAGTCTCGTCCACATGGAAAGGTTTAATAAGGAATTTTAATGAGTCTATTTAACGGACAAGAGAAAATAGTTCTCTCTTACCCAAAGCTAAAAGCTAGAATTGAGGGGAGAGAGAATCCAAAAGAAGAAAGAGAAAAAGCATTAAAAAACTTGGCCGAGATTCGCGCTGAGTTTTCTAAAACATATATAAAGTCTTTTCAAAAATTACTAGATTCTGCTCTACCAAAACTTTATGATGGGGTTAACTTCTCTGAGAATGGTGTAGATTTTAATAAACTAGTTAAAGAGAAGTCTGTTGTGATGGTTCCTAACCATCAATCTCATGCTGATTACGTTGCCATCAATTATATGGTTTTTAAGAAGTATGGTTTTCCTCTCTATGTAGCAGGTGGGAATAATCTAAATATCTTTCCAATTGGTAAGCTTTTTAGAAAATCTGGTTGTTTTTTCATAAGAAGATCTTTTGCTAGTGATATTCTTTATAAACTGACTCTTGAAGCTTATCTCTATTATCTATTAATGGAGCAAAAGCCTATTGAGTTCTTTTTTGAAGGTGGTAGATCTAGAACAGGAAAGCTTCTTTCTCCAAAGTACGGTCTTTATCAAATGATTTTAGAGGCCCACAGCCATCTTCCTGTAGATAGGAAGAAGGACCTAGCGTTTGTCCCTGTGAGTATCGTTCATGAATATGTTCCTGAACAAAAGTCCCTAGCAAAAGAGCTTGGTGGAGCAAAGAAAACTAAAGAGAGCACAGGGCAATTATTAAGTCTTTTTAAGCTCTTTAGTTACCAATTTGGATCAGTTCATATCAAACTTGGTGAGCCTGTTATAGCTGCTAAGAAAAACGATGATAATCTTAAAGAAGATGTACAAAACCTGGCGTTTGAATGCTTTAGAACTGTTGGCGCAAATATGAGCGTCACACCTTCAGCACTCTTAGGTCTGATTCTTTTAGATGAGCCTGCTGGAGCTCTAGACTGGACAGATATCCTCGCTAAAGGAAAGCAGATCATTGAATTCTGTGACACATATAGAATCCCTTATACTGATTCAATGCAAGAAGCAAAGCTTGAAGATAGTCTTGGCCGTGCATTAGATATAATGATTGGTAATAAGAAAATCGATGTCATTGGAAAGAGCTCAAGAAGTCACACGTTCTATGCAATCAAAGACGACCACAGACAAGAATTACTTTACTTTAAAAATACAATTCTTCATCACTTCCTAATTCCATGGGTTATTAACTATGCTTGGATTAATCTATTTAGTGGAAAGATTGAAACAGTAAGTGATTTAAAGAAATTATTCTTAGGTCATAGAAGACTCTTAAAGCATGAATTCTATCTTCCAACGATTAAAGATTTTATGGAGAAGTCATTTATTCTTCTATCTTACCTTATAGGTAGAGATATTAGCTCTCTTGAGGAATGTTTAGAGCTGTCTCATAAAGAGTTATATACAATTGCTTCTAGTCTTGGTGTGTTCTCTAGATCCTTCAATTATATAATTGAGGCGTACTATACAAGTGCTTGCGCATTTAAATCTCTTGGTGAAGCTAATGGTGACGCAGGCTTTAAGATGAGTGATTACTCTAAGAGGTTTAAAGAAATACATAAAGAGGAAAAAGAATTAGCTGTAATCGTTAAGTTCCCAGAGTCAAACTCTGAGCCTCTTATGAAATCATCTATGAAGTACTTTCTACATGAAGAGATGATTGTTAACTCTGCCGGTGAAATTAAAATTAAAAATCTTGAATTACTTAATGAAAATATCGCAAACTTTGAAAATCTCTTATTAGAGCTTAGAAAGTTTAACCTTCGTTCTCAAGCATAAATGATGGATAGTGTTAAAGAAGTTGAAATTGGCAACGGACGAGTAATTCTTAAGCAAGCAAATCTTCAGGAAGTTGATGTTGTTGCAATGCTGAAAGAAGTAGATGGCTTCATTGATAGAAGTCCGAAGCTAACTAGAGCTTCAGATTCTAGCTTTATTTACTTTTTTGATAATAAAAGTCAGGTTGTCCATGTTGGTAAAGAAATTATAGGCTTCTGTAGTAGTGACTTTTTGGAAGATTTTGATCTTTCATCTATGGACTTAGCTTCTTCGACTCTTTACAGTTATACTTACAATGGTGATTTAGAAATTGACTCAATTCTAATTAAAGAAAAATTAATTAGACAAACAGAGAGCTTTTTACCAATGTGGAGAATAAGACTTTCTGGAACAACTAGTCAGTTGATTCACTTAGAGTTCTGGAAAAGTTGATTATTTTTATAAAATAGGCCAAAATTAAAGTAATATAGCTTTAATTTTTTGCATTAGCATGATATTTCATATGCTTATGCGGTAATACAAAATTCACTTGGAGGTGATTTATTAAAGACAAGCATCGCGGCGGTAGAGGAAAGAACTTAGGTCCTCGTATTAATGACCAGATTAGAATCAATGAGTGTAGACTTATTGGCGATGACGGTACTGCTTATGGTGTCGTTACTTTAGATAAGGCAAGAGACATTGCTGCAGATCTTGGAATGGATCTAGTTGAGGTTTCTCCTACAGCTAAACCTCCTGTTGTTAAAGTAATCGATTACGGTAAATTTAAATATGACCAGCAAAAGAAGGCCAATGAGGCTAAGAAAAAGCAGGCACAGGTTTCATTGAAGGAAATTCAATTTAGACCTAATATTGAAGCTCATGATCTTGAGACTAAGCTTAAGCGCGCTGAAAAATTTCTTGATCAGGGTGATAAGATTAAAATGGTTATGCAATTTCGTGGACGTGAAATGGCATATAGAGACCAAGGTATGCTTAAATTTAAAGATATCCTAGCGACTGTTGAAGCTCTAGGTTCTCAAATTGAAGCTGATCCTAAAATGATGGGGAATAGGATTATTACTATCGTAGCTCCGACTAAGAAACCTGCTAAGGGTGTTGCTGAAAAAGCTGCTCCTAAGGCCGAAGAGAATAACTAATAGTAAAATTAGCTACTTAGCTATTTTCTTTTTTTATACTGGGACTTAACCCTGCGTTAAGTCCTTATTTTTTCTTTCTTTTTACTCAAAATATCCTTTTACAAACTCATTTAAAATTGTTATAAAATGCTGCTTCAATTATTTAGTTTTGACACGGTTTCGACCGTAGGTGAAATCAGAGGAGATTTAGCGATGCCTAAGATGAAGACCAGAAGAGCAGCAGCCAAAAGATTTAAGGCAGTTGGTAATGGTAAATTTAAAAGAAAAAGAGCAAACTTAAGACACATTCTTGAGAAAAAAGCTCACGATTGTAAGAAAAGAGCTGGTAAGACTGACTACGTAGATCAAGCAGATCTAGGTCGTGTTAAGGCCATGCTACCGTACGCATAATTAAAGAATAATAAAACTGAGGCTTGGGATTCTAACTTTAGAGTAAGAAGCGCAAAGAAAATTGGCCCCCAAGTATTCGTTAAGGAGATTTTATGTCTAGAGTAAGAAGAGGCTTTAAAGCCAGAAGAAGAAGAAACAAAATCGCTAAGCTTGCAAAAGGTTTTCACTTTTCAAGAAGAACTAAGTACAAGTTAACAGCTGACACTGTTAAAAGAGCATTACACTACTCATACATCGGAAGAAAACTTCTGAAGAGAGATATGAGAAGATTATGGATTACAAGAATTTCTGCAGCAGCAAAACAACTTGATGGTTCATACTCAAAGTTCATGGGTAACCTTAAGAAGAACGGTTCTGAGTTAAATAGAAAGATGCTTGCAGAAATTGCAGCAACTGACTTTGAATCATTCAAAGCTATCTACGAGCAATCAAAGAAGTAATTTAAAAATTATAAAACAATAATTGAAAGCATATTAGGCCACTCTTTGAGTGGCCTTTTTATTTTAGAAGTGTCATGCCTGAAAGCTTTAGTTGCTATAGGATTTTCAAACAAACATTCAATATTATCTAACAGCATTCTTCATTTTAAACTATAATGATTAGATGAGATTTCTAACTACATTAATTCTAATTTTACTTTCATATTATTCCTACTCGGTTGAGAAAGTGAATATTACGTATTATGTAATTGAAGATTCTGCAGCTCCTTTTCAAATTGTTGATGGAGTGAAAAAGAAACATTCCGGTATAGTGTCAGATATACTAACCGCTATAGACTCTGAAGAAATAAATTTATCTTCAAAAGTTTTACCATTTAAGCGAATGATCAAAGAAATGAACTCGAAAGGTTCTGGCGCATGGATGAGCTACGGTTCTAAAGTCTGGAGTGGACCTCAATCAGATGTTCTATCGAAAAATTCGTTAATAACAATTAAGCATAAAATTTTAACTTTAAAGAAAAATCCATACAATTCAATTGAAGATTTATTTGGAAAAAGGATCGCTTTTATTAGAGGTTTTCAATATCCGGGGCTTGAGCGCTATGTAAAGGATAAGAGCATAGATGTAATTAGGTTTTCAAGCCAAGAGGCTGCAATTAGAGCAGTTGAGATAGGTAGAGTGTACGGATTTCCTGAGATGGAGATACGATTAAAGTATATGATGAAAGCAAATAAGTTTGATGAAGACCTATTCTTATATAATGACATCTCTAAAGTAATTCCAAATTATGAGATAAACTTTTGTTTCTCCAAAGACTTTCCTAAAGCTACGATCAAAAAATTGGATAATAAAATTCAGCTCTTGAAAAAGAATGGAACGATTAAAAGCATTATTAAATCATATACTGACTAGTCTTAATCTCTTTAACTTCGGTATATGCTGATAATTTTGAGAGTTTCCCTATGTTTAAAGATTTTACAGATTTGTAATATTTTCTAAAATTGAGTGACTTTAAAGCTATTAGAATATTATAAATACATGAAATCTCTTATTTTTATCATAATAATATTCCCTGTTATAACATTCGCTGCTGTAGATGAGGCAAACACGCCAGAAGTCTTTCAAAGAGAGTATATTTATACAAATTCAGTAGTTCATGAAAATATTCAAACAGTTGGAGTTTACACCTGTGTTGCGCTCACTATTATAGATGGACATGGAAATGCAGCTCTCGCTCACTTTGATGCAGCAACTGATATAGAGAGTTCTCTTTCTGAGATATTATCTAATTTTAGCGATATAAGTGATCTGAGAGTGAATCTCTATGGTGGTCAGAGTCCCTATCGATTAGAAAAAGAGCTTAGAAATAAATTGCTAGAACTTGGTCTAAACAGAGTTGGGATTGTTAGAAATATATCTTCTAAAGATTCAATGAATATAAATCTTAATTTAAAGACAGGACAAGTCTCTCAATATGCTGAGATGATTTCTTACACTAAAGTTGGTGTTGCAAGATATAAGTCGGATAGATTGAAATTCTCAAAGAGAATCTATCGTCATGAAGACTCATTAGGTGGGGGAGATTATGTACCTGAATTTGATGAGAGTGAATTTGATTTTCTGACTTTTTAAAATTAGAGGCCGTACTCGAAAAGTACGGCCAGGTATTTCTAGTCTTGAGGTTCTGTCGCAAGACAAGCTGTAATAGCATCTTTTAAAATTTGGTGTTCTGCAATTAGAGTTGAAGAGTTTGATCCACCTCTTGAAGAACAACCACCATGAGTATGGATAGCAACGATTTCACTAGTTGATTCTTTTAAGATAGAAGAACCTGAGTTTCCGCCCATTGTATCAGCAACGTGACTCATAGTTGATCTACCTGATCTTGAACTAGTCGTCTTGATTTCACCTGTGTGAGTTTGCTGAGCTAGGTTTCTTTCTTTATCGTTACGATCTAAACCGTATCCAGTGATTCTTATAACATCACCTTTAGCAGGCATGTCAAAAGATACATTGTAATGACCTTGAACATCACCAGCATACTCACCAGTAACATTGTTAGGAAGAACTCTCATAACAGCGTAGTCGTTTCCAACTCCACCATTTTTATAAACGATAGACTCTTGATCGATTTCGTAAACATCTTCAACACCTGGATGTTGAATTCTTCCACGTGAATCTGACATTGGAGTATTAAACTCTGCAATCTTTAAAACAGACTTACAGTGACCTGCTGAAATAGCACATGAACGACCAATCATCGTTACAGTACAACCACCAGAACCTGTTCTAGAGTCTAGTGCTCTCGCTATTTTAGAATCTGTTGATGGAAGTCTGTCGTCAGTTTGACCACATATAGATTTTTCTGATGCATTTGATGAAAATGAAAAAGCACTTAATAGTGCAACAACCGCTACTGATTTTACTAGCATATCTCCTCCATGAAATATTTATAATAAAATCTTATAAGAGTTTGATTCGAGAGTATACTTACAAAAACTCTCATTTAATGAAATATTAGTTAGTACTTGAGCAACTAGCTCCGCCAAGAACACAGAACTTTGAGCAGTAAGGGTGATTAAGATGTATATCTTTGAATGACTCTTGTAATGTTTCACCAAGTTCAAACTCTTTATTGTATGCAATGAGAGTACAGGAAAGAACCTTTGGTTTGGATTCATTCTTCCTTTTAACAATCATTCTCTCTGTCGCACACATTTGGTCACTAGGGGATACATTCAAGATACTCCAACAGTCAATTGTGATTTCAGGAATGTCTTCTGTAGCATTCATTTCAGGGAAAATGACTAGAGAGTCAGTTGATAACTTGAGATTAATATCATTATCATTTAATAAGTTTTGATAACCTTCTCTTGCGATTTCTTCTTTTTCTTGAAATAAAGAGCGACCTGCAATACTTATATGAAAGTCATTATCATAAAGCCATTTCATACTCTTTAAAGTTGCTCTGAAAGTATCTTTTCCTCTCTCGCTCTCATGAGCTTCTTTAGTGTAATGATCAAGTGAAACCCTAAGACGAAGTAAATCTCCGAACTCTTTCTTTAGGGCCAGAAGATCTTTTTCCCATCTCTTAATTACTTTATGTGCATTTGTAAGTAGCAGGGTAGGGATATTCAATGAGAGGCATTCTCTTAGAATCTTAATGATATGAGGATTTAGAAAAGGCTCTCCTCCTGTTATGCCAATACTTTTTAAAGACCAATTATTATCACGAATCTCTTGTGTGTAGAGCTTAATATCCTGAAGTGTAAGATAGACTAATCGGTCATTTGTAGGACTTGATTCTATATAGCAATTATCACAAGATAAGTTACACAGAGTTCCTGTGTTAAACCAAAGTGTTTCTAGCTTCTTAAATGAAACTTTGCCTCTATCTTTTCCGTCAGCAGTTGTATGAAGATTTTCCCATTTTTTATATTTTTTTACTTCCATTCATTTAGGTCCCAGTTATAGTTGAGCCAGCTTATAGGAGTTTTCTTCGTTATATTTTTGTCTTTTAAATATTTACGAATAAAAGTGTGTAGACCTTTAAAGTCTAATCTATACCATTTAAATATTTTTGATAAATAGAGAGTTCCATCTTTAAAGTCATTCTTAGTTGTGTTGTTTATAAAGTAAGATGCAGCACTGTCTAAAAGTGTGTCTAGATTTTTTTCAGTAAAGGCTTTATTTTGAATGTTTGGGCAACTGATACTTGCACAAACAACTGCGAAATGAATACGAGGCTCTTTAAATTTCTTTCTTATTACCTCATGTTCAATCCAATCAAGGTTTCTCTTATGTCCTAGAAAAAAGAAAAAATCTTTTTTAAAGGGGCTACTAAAAAATGATCCAATGTCTTTAATACTTTTTATCGGATAGTTATCTATGATTAACTTTATTGTGTGAGCATTATAAGAGTTAATTAAAAGTGCAAGCTTCTGATCTTCATTAAACGTTTCATACTCTTCTTTTTTTAAAGAGGATAGCTGCAATAGATATTTATTTAAGGCCAAGGGAGATTCTTTAACTTTCCTATAGTCGAATAAGCTCTGCTTATTTTTTATATGTACATTTTCTGTGAGTATATCATTCCAGATTTTATGAGTGTGATCAAAGGCAAATGTATTTTGAATGAATAGAAGAATCAGAATAAAGTAATATTTCATTGTTCGCCTCGATTTATGGAAATAATTGTTTTTATAGAATTATACATTATATTCATTTAGAATAATCTAAAATTATTAATGGATTAACAAATTGAATAACTTCTCAAGTCCTAAATTTATAGAATCTATCAAGCGAGGTGAAGCCTCTGCTAGAGAAGATCTTGTTCGCTCTTATACTTCCCATCTCTTTAAGGCCGCACTCGGTATGGGTCTGTCTGAAGAGCAGGCCAACGATGTTTCACACTCTACTTGGTTAACTTTCTTTGATGTCGTCGCCAAGTTTGAAGGTAGAAGCCATATCAGGACTTTTCTATTTGGAATTTTTTATAATAAGGTGAATGAACTTAGGAGATCAAATCTTAAGTATCTTAAGACTGATCCAATAGAGGATATAATGGAGTCGCGCTTTGCCGACGATGGTCATTGGAGCGAAGGCTGGCCTACTAGTCCAGAGAAGGCCCTTGAGAATGTTCAAGGCCTCAGTATTATTGAAGAGTGTATGGATAAGCTACCTACAGTGCAAAAAGCTGTTTTTCAGTTAAAAGTTGTTGAAGAAGAGAAAAATGAAGATATTTGTAACATTTTAAATATTTCAAGCACTAATCTAAGACAGTTACTCTATCGATCAAAAACTAGATTGAAAGAGTGTGTAGAAAGAAAAGGTGAGAGATAATGTTTAAGATGTTCTCGTGTAAAGATATTTCAAAGGCAACTTGTCATAGTGATGATCTAGGACTTTTTGAGAGAATTAATTATAAAGTACATCTACTTATTTGTGGAAACTGTCGTAAGTATGCTCACGGAATAGAAGTTATTGGTGAGAAGTTCACTGAGGTTTTAAAAAAGAGAAGAAAGGTTTCTCCTGAAAAAGTAACACAATTAGAAAATAGAATTTTAGACAGCATTAAAAAGAATAATGGGAACGAATAAGTTTTCCATTTTGATAGTGCTTACATTCTCCACTTGCAAGTAATTCGATTATTCCATAGACCTCTTCACCATCTGGAATCCCACTTGGAAGATAGCTCGCACTTCCTCCTGCGGAGAGTGCAGTGTCTGTATAATTCTCACTGATTCTTTGCGTATCATTGCTATAAAGAGTTCTATTCTTTTCACCAACGCTTAAGTACGGCTGCATGACAGCAGCGACAGAACTATTACTTTGATGATTGAGTCCCAGTAAATGACCCACTTCATGAAGTATTACAGTTCTCATATCGTATGTACTTCCAAGGTCATCTCCATAGCCAAAATCAAAGTCTCTCTCATTAACAATAATATCAGCATGAGATAATTGATAATATTCACCAGAGCTATCAGTTCTTTTATAGGCATAGAATTGAGTTATTGCTAGAGCACCCGAAGTTACAGAATCAAACCAGTCATCTGACTTATAGACCCCAAAGACTCCATCCTTATATGACGAAAGTCCGGCTGTACCTTTAGATGCTGTTGTTCCAATGTCATAGTTAAAGAGAACTTTTCCTGTGACAGCATCATCCCATTCTTTTTGCATTTGCTCTATAGGGTCGTGCCCATTCGTATCGATATCTCCTGCAACAAAACTAAAATCATCGGATACATATAGGTTTAATGGAAGAGAGGAGTCATCCCATCTAATCGGAAGTGATTCATTTACACTGCCAGGAGCTCTTGCACCAGCACTCTGAGTTTCAACATTAGCTGTTGGTTTACAACTTGTAAGTCCTATTAAAAGTGTGAGAAGAAGTACAACCCTCATTAATGAAATTCCTATGCCCGATGTTTATGCCAATGACTATTGGCCCTATCATTCACTTGTCGGTTATAGAATAAGGGAGTTTAGGGAATTCTAGACAAAAAAGCCCCCCTTTGAGGGCCTTATTGCTAGATATTGTGTGATTTTAAGAGTTTGCTTTTGCGTGATCAGCAAGAAACTGTGAAAGCCCCTTATCTGTAAGTGGGTGTTTAAACATTGCCTTGACGACATTAATTGGCATAGTTCCAACATCTGCTCCAACCATCATTGCATCTCTTACGTGAGTACAGTGTCTGATAGAAGCCGCAAGAATTTTTGTTGTGAAACCGTAGTTATCATATACTGTTCTAATTTCATCAATTAATTGCATTCCATCATGTCCAATATCATCTAATCTTCCAATAAATGGAGAGATATAAGTGGCACCATTCTTAGCCGCTAGAAATGCTTGGTTTACAGAAAAACAAAGAGTAACGTTTGTCTTAATTCCGTTGTCTGAGAACCACTTACAAGCAGTAATCCCAGCTTCTGTAAGAGGAAGCTTGATAACAACATTATCGTGAATCTTTGCAAGCTCTTTACCTTCTTTGATCATACCATCAACGTCAGTTGCAATAACTTCTGCTGAGATTGGTCCGTCTACTATTTCACAGATTTCTTTAATAACATCTTCTTGAGTTCTTCCTGTTTTAGCGATTAAGCTTGGGTTCGTTGTAACACCATCAATAACACCCCATTTAGCCGCTTCTTTGATTTCTTCAACGATTCCTGTATCTAGAAAAATTTCCATTATATTCTCCTTAATTAGTCAGTAATTTCTGAACATAGCTTAACTGTGTAGCTCGACATAGTAAATAGATAATCGGTTATCTATTCCTATGCAGATTTTTTTTGAGATATGGGTCATAATGGTATTATGAAGTCTTTTATAATGTGGTTTCTCCTTATTTCTTCGATTCTTTTTACATGGCAGATCTATGCTGTGAGTGGAGAGAATGCTGTTGATTACTCAAAGTTTTCAAAGAAACTAGCGCAAGAACTTCAGCAAGATATATCAGAACTTGAAAAATTAGAGGATGAAGATTCATTCTATGATAAGTCAGTCGATTACTCTTCATTTTCTGCCAGAGTAACAGATAGAGATAAGACGTCTAATATCATCAAAATATCTTCAGAAAATAGAAATATTAAATTCTTTAGAGCTGGTGATGAAGTTCTCTTTAATATTGCAAGCATGAAAGATCGTGAGAAATGTGAAGGCCATGTGAGATCTGTTGAAGACAAGTATTTTGTTATTTTTGTTAAAGATCTTATCCCTTGTTGGGGAAGAACAGAATACTTTAGAAGAGGTACAGTCTTAGTTATTAAGTCATTTCGATTGGCCGAAAGAGTTCGTGAAGCTTCTATTTATAGAGGAATACTATTGAAAAGAAAAAAGAGCTTCTTTGAGCAACTCAATAACGTAAATCACTTCGTGTGGTCGTATAATCAGCAAAAAGTAAAAGTTGCGGCAAAGTACGACAGAGAAATAATGAAGATTAGAAAGAAGAAGCAAAGAGCTCTAGAAGAGCTCCAATTAAATAAGAAAGATCAAATTGTTTTACAAAAAGAATTAATTCAAAGATTAGATGGAATAGATGAAGATCTTAACTTCTATAGAATTGATAAGGATGAGTTAACAATTGATAGATGGCACCTAGATCATGACTTAGGTGTTCCTGTTGGAAAGAGACCTGGTAAAGTAAAAACTACGTTTTAGATAAGTAGTTTTTATAAAGTTCCCCAAGAAAGTTTTCATTGTAGATATGGCTCATCATATGCTCTTTATAGAGCTTTAGGCTATAAGTTGGTGCAACTCCCATCCATTCTTTAATCAACGTGTCAGGATGAGCCTGAGTAAGCCATTTGAATATACAGGCCTGTCTTAACGACTTTGGTGTTAGAGTGATTTGAAGCTTCTTTCTATATTCTTCAAAAATAACCTCTAGTCCTCTTGGACTTAGTGAACCAGACAGGATTCTATATGGATTTGCATTGAAGAGTAGTTCATCAAAATTTACAGCTGATTTAATCTTCATGTCACTTAGCTTTAAAAGATATTCTTCTAGGACTAATTTGAAAATGTTAGGAAGCGGTATAGTGTACGGGTCTCTTTTTGGATGATTAATAAGCACTCTTGGTGTCTCACCATCTAAGAAGATATTACTTGTTTTAAGCTTACTTAAGTCTGAAACTTTAAGACCTGCACCAAAAATCAAAAGCATTACAATCTGATTTCTTCTTGCTATCAACGATAACATTTCATTCTTTGACGTTGTCTCTTCTAGTAGTGATACCCATAGAGTCTTCACATCAATAAAAGGTGTAGGTCTAGGTATATCTAAAAACTTAGGAGATGTTGGAAGCTTTCTTACTGGGTTACTTTCAAATAAGTTTTGTTCAACTAGGTAGTCAAAAAATATTCTTAGTGCTTGAACTCTTCTTCTTCGAGAATTATCTGAGTTATATTTTTCTTCTAGATAGGTTCCATAAAGTTGAACCTGTGGAATTCCAAAGTTTGTAATATCTGTGTATTGATTATTTTTTAATAAGTAATGGTTGAAGCAATCAAGGTCTGTTTTATAATTTTTTAGAGTATTCTGACTCCTACCCATAGACTTTAGTTTAGTGAAGAAGTCTCTCTGTAGTTCATTTAAATCTAGTTCATTAAAAGATCTATTTTTTTGCATTCTCATACTCCATGAATATTCAAATTCATTCTATCTCTTCTAAATCTTAGTTGTCCAATTGAGCGTATGTATATTTTTCAACACGTATTGAGTTGTTTGTGCATTGTGTTACATTTCTCGCCACACAACTACTGAAAAGGAATTATCATGAAGAAACTTATTTTAGGAATGGTTATCGCATCCGTATCTATTGGAACGAGCGCTAAAGGTTTTAATGCTGATATTGATGTTAATATTGGTGGAAGTAGAAATGTTAAGAAATGCCAAGAAAATGTAAGAGTATTAAATCAACAAAACTCTAGATTAAGAACTCAATTATCTTCTTCACAATCTAGCTTGGCCCAGTGTCAAAGAGATGCTAGCCGTAATGGAAATAGTTCTCAAGTACGTCAGCTGAAAAAAGATCTAGTTCAGGCAAATAAAACAATTACAAAACTTGAAAACACTGTTGATAGAAAGAATGACACAATTCAAGACTTAAAAAGAGATATTCAAGATCTTCAAGATCAACTCAATCCTAGACCCGCAGGAATTAACCTTGCAGCAGTAGTTAAAGCATGTGGAAATATTCCATCTAGTTCTTCTACAAATAAATGTATTGTTGTTGCAAAAAAGTATCAAGTAAATGCTAAAAGAGTTGCTGCGTGTACGGCCATTACTAGCTCATTCAGTGCTGTAAATTGTGTAGAAGAAGCAGGTATAAACAATACAAATGCTAGTCAAATTAAAGCTTGTGTTCAAATCACTTCATCTAGCTCTGCAGTATCTTGTGTGAAAAGTGCTGGAGCTGGTAATGTTCCTGGAAATGTTGTTAAGGCCTGTGTTAACTCGTCTTCAAGTTCTTTTAGCCAAGTTCGTTGTGTTGAGCAAATGGGAAATTAAACCTTGTACTGACACCCACACACGTCAAACAAGAATTATATAGTAAAAACTCGGCTTAAGTACTTGTAACTACTTAAGTCGAGTTTTTTTATTGGTGTTAGAGATCAAACACCTCTTATAAAAAGTACACTAGAAACTATTTTGGCATGAATTTAAGTTATTCTTTTCAAAACTATTGAAATCAATGAGCTTATTTGCTATTTATAGGCGACATTTGAATATGAGTGAGAAACCGATGACCTTTAGTACAAACCAGACCTTGTCTGCTGTTTTTATGCATGAAAATCCTAGCGATAGCTTCGCTATGTTTTCTGATATCAGTAATGTATTAGGGGATCACCAAATTCTTCTTACTCTTCAAGAAAATATATCACATAAATTTAAGAATACATCTTTGCTAATTGAAGCGTTAGCGCACTCGTCTTTTGGGCACGAGAAGCTTGGAGACTCTACGAAATCATATGAGCGACTAGAGTTTCTTGGTGATAGTGTCCTAGGACTTATTGTTACTGACACTTTACAAGAAAAGTTTCCAGATCTTGCGGAAGGAAAATTGTCAAAGCTTAGGGCCTCTCTTGTTAATGAGCAGACTTTGGGAAAACTTGCTAGTTTTATCTGTTTAGAAGACGCGATTCTTCTTGGTAAAGGTGAGGTTCAAAATCAAGGGAATAGAAGAAGTTCAATTCTTTGCGATGTATTTGAAAGCTTAATTGGAGCTATTTATAAAGACTCCTCTTTAGAAACTGCAAAGGTTAGCTTCAATAAAATTATTGATAATTACGAAACAAAAAATAAAACAAAATTTTTCGATCAAAATAAACTTCAAGATTTTGATGGAAAGACAAGGTTACAAGAATTAACTATGGCACTCTATAAGACACTTCCTACGTACAAGTCTGTACAGCTTGAGAGTGGACTATTTGAAGTTAGGGCAATAGTCGCAGATAAATATGAAATAAGTGGAGAGTACCCTTCAAAAAAGAAAGGTGAGCAAGACTTAGCTAAGAAATTAATTGAAAAAATAAATAAGTAATCAAATACAAAACGCTAAAAGGAGCACAAATGTTAATTGAGCATCAACACCCTGATAATAAGACAATTATGGTAGCCGTTCTAGGAGCACCAAACGTTGGAAAGAGTTCACTAGTAAACTACTTACTTGGAATGGATCTTTCTGTTGTTACAAGTAAGGCACAAACAACAAGAAACAAAATTCACTGTGTATTTACAGTTGATCATACTGAAATTGTTTTAGTTGATACTCCGGGTCTTCATAAAGGAAACCAAGAGTTAAACAAGAGATTAAATGAGCAAGCGAGAGAAGGTGTTGATGGAGCTGATTTAAATCTTTTATTAATTGATTTAACTAGACCTGTTTTAGGTCAGCTGCAAGACTTTAAAGATAATATGGAGAGTGATAAGTTTGAAAAAACTTGGGTTATCTTCAATAAGTGTGACAGAGTAGAAAATTACCAAGAGCTACCTTTAAGTCTTGTTATGGATAAGATGCAAGAAATTATGCCTGAGATTGAAAAAGGGATTGTTATATCTACTAAAGATGGAACAAATATGCATAAGTTAACAGGTCTACTTGTTGATACTGCTCAACCTGGTCCTCACTTTTATGATGATGGTTCTGTATCTAATAAGAATCAAAGATTCTTTGCTACTGAATACATTAGAGAACAAGCATTTGAACTTCTAAGTGCAGAGCTTCCTTATGAAGTTGCTGTAGTTATTGATGAGTACAAAGATATGAAGCCTAAGCACGGAGAAGAAGATCCAAAGATTAAGTCTCATATCTCTGCATCTATTCTTGTAAACCGTCCTTCTCAGAGAGCTATTGTTGTCGGAACAAAGGGTGGAATGATTAAAGAAATTGGTACTCGTTCAAGAAAGAAAATTGAAGCAATGATTGGTGGACAAGTTCATTTGAACCTTCACGTAAAAGTTTCTCCTAAGTGGTTTAAGAATAACTTCATCTTAGAAGAGCTTGGTTTACCAAGAGCAAAAGATTCAAACAGAGTATGGCGAAGCAGATAGGAAATTAATATGAAAAACAGATCAATGGTAGTGTCATTAATCGGTAGACCAAATGTTGGGAAGAGTTCTCTCTTTAACCGAATAATGCAAAAACAACATAAAGCGATCACTCATGATCAACCTGGTGTGACTAGAGATAGACACTATGGAATCACAACAATCGATGATCTTCATACTGTTGAACCAGCTGATGTTATTCTAGTGGATACTGGTGGATTTTATCCTGAGAGGATAGATGAAAGAGGAAAGAATGTAGAAGAAGAAAATGCAAATAAGTTCTTCAACATTATGACTGATCATGCACGTATGGCGATACAAGAGTCAGATTTAGTCTTGTTCGTTGTTGATGTAAGAGAAGGTGCTCTTCCTTTTGATAATACAATTGCTGATTATATTAGAACAACAAAGAAGCCTTTCTTAGTTGTTGCTAATAAGTATGATTCAGACAAGCAGTTAGGTGAAGAGATTGACTTTTACTCTCTTGGTATAAATTCTGATGAGTTATTTACGACTAGTGCAACGCACGGGCGTGGAGTTACTCTATTAAAAGAGAAGATCCAGACAATGGCCGATGAGTTCTCAAGAGGAGCATTAAAAAATGCACCAGAGATCTCTAAAGGTGTAACACCTAGAGAAGAAGTTGTGTCTAAGATTGCTCTGATTGGAGCACCTAATGCAGGTAAATCTACACTTTTAAATTTACTCGTAGGTTCGGAAAGAGCACTTGTAAGTGATATTGCAGGGACAACAGTTGACCCAATTGAAGGATTCTTTGATCTTTACTTTGGTCACGATGCAAAGATTCTCGAAGAAGATCAGGGCTTCTCATCAAATGATGGACTACTTTTCCGTCAATACGAAGAATTCAGAAGAAATAATGCTGATGTTTTTCAAAAGATGGTTGATGCATACGCGATTGAAGAAGATGACGATAAGAATGTAGGTATGGAACACTTTGAGGTCGATTATGAGCTCACAACACTTGTAACTGAAGATCTAGAGGCCTTAGAGAAAAAGTCTTTTGATAAAAACTATGAACAAGTATTTGAAAGCGATGACGAAACTGAAGTAGAAGTAACTGAAGAAGTTTCTCCTACTGAAGAGGATGAAGGAAGCTTCTGGCGTTCAATTCATATTATAGATACAGCAGGTATTAGAAGACAGAAAACTGTGAATGGTTTCATAGAGTCTCAATCAGTTTATAGATCTTTAAGAAGTATTACTGAGTCCGATGTTGTTGTCGTAATGGTTGATGCTACTAACGGAATTGGTCACCAAGATAGAAGACTAATTGATATTTCTCTTGAGAAAGGGAAGTCAGTAATTGTTGCACTTAATAAGATGGATCTAATGAAGACTAGACTTCCAGATGAAAAGGCAAAAAGAGAATGGTTAGAGAACTTAAGACGTGATGTTCCGTGGTTAGGTTTTTGTGATTTAATCACAATATCAGCTAAGCAAAACAAAGGTCTTAAGCAGTTAAGAGAGTCGATTAAAAAGACAATCTTAGTTAGAAGTAAGAGTATTCCTACAGGTGAACTTAATAGATTTGTTTTTGATCTAGTTGAGAGAAATCCTGTAATTGCAAAAAGCCAAGGGGCTAAACGATTTAAAGTGAAGTATACTTCAATGATTAAATCTGGACCTCCTACGTTCTTAATGTTTACAAATAAGTCTCAAGGTATTCCTGAGCACTATAGAAGATATCTTGTGAATAATATCAGATCTGGCTTTAAGCTTTACAATACTCCTGTGCATCTTATTTTTAGAACAGGTAATGATTTAGCAGACAGAATGAAGAAGTCGAAGATGGCCATTGCGATGAACGACTAGATTGAGGAGGTAGACTTTGAGAGTATTAGCAATTCTGACTTTATTGTTGAGTATGAGCTTACAGGCAAAAACTCTAGTTATCTCAGACATAGATGACACGATAAAGCGTACAAATGTTCTGGGCTATATGCTCGGTGGTATTAGAACGACGAATCCTTTCATAGGTTTACCAGCTCTTTATAATAACTTTCTTTGCAACTCTGAGCCGACAGTTCGTGCTCAAGAGTTTTGCAAAAAATTTAGAGGTCTTAATCATTCTAACGAAAGGTCATTGATCTATGTAACTGCGGCGATTGGACGTATTCAAGTCTTTGGTCGCGAGTTCATTTCAAGATCTAACTTTCCTCAAGTTCCCGTTGTAGGTAAAGAAGCAGGAAGGGATACACTTGAATTCAAAGTAACAACTCTTAAAGAAATTATTTCTGGTGGCGACTATGACGAAGTTATACTTATTGGAGATAATGGAGAGCATGATGTTGCTGCATATAGAGCAGTGACAAAAGCTTTCCCACTTAAGAAAATCTCTACGTTCATTCATCAAGTCTATAATCCTTTTGATAAGAAAGATGAAAAAGGTGGAGTAGCTCTTGCCTCTGGTCAAGTGGCCTACTTTACAGCGAGTGATCTCGGGGTTGAGTTTTTTGCAAGGGGACTGATAACGGAGAGTCAACTGAACTCTATATCTAGAGAAGTTTATGAGTATATTTCATCTAACGACTCTATTTACTATGAGCAGGTTATGCCAAGTTGGTCTAGCTGTAGACCTTTTATATCTAATTATAAAAGGCCTGAGGTAGAACTTTCAGCAGATACTGAAAATGTTTTAGAAGTTATTGAAAGAAGATTGGCAAGAATCTGTAGATAGTACTTACCAATTCCAAATATATGACACCATAGTTGTGACGGCATCACCACCGAGGTCGTCTACGACATCTCTATAGGATCCTGTATTCTTATCAAAGAAGTTTACATTGTGGTAAAGTACTTCAACCCCAAGGTATGACTCTTTGAGTTTTATAGGGAATTCTAGTCCTCCACCCATTCCAACACCGAGTCCACCACCATTTCTGTTTGCGATATTTTCATTATCGATAAACTTATTCGTTGTGTACCAATACTCAAGTCTCGTTGTGAAGTATGGGTTTGAGTAGGTGATTGCCGTTCCTAGGTTTGCTGTATCAATATAATATTTATATCCGGTATAAACTCTTAACTGACTAACTTGAACAAAACCTGGAGCCTCCCCATTAAATCCTTCTAGGTCCGTTTGGTTAAAGTACATATTGTGTCTAGAGAATCCAATTCCTAATGAGATAGCAGTTTGAAATCCCTTGAAGATACTTAGCTGGATACCATAACTTGGATGTTCATTTTCATAAACAATCCCTCTATTTCCTGTAAAGGATGTAAGTCCTAAAGCAAATGAGAAAGTAAAGAATCTTCCATATCTATAGAATCTTTCATCTTCCATTACTTGGTTACTTTCAATATCTTCATTGAAGTTTGAAAATATATCGCCACCAATATTTAAATCTTCTTCTTCGATACTGAAGCCATCATTGACTCCCGCTTGTCCAAAAACGTTAAAAGATAGAGATAGTAGAATTAAAAACTTTATTAAATTATTGAAAAACATTTGTTCCTTATAAATAGAAGTGTGCAGCAGCAACTAAAAATGAGTCGCCAACTGTCTGTACTCTAAAGTCGTTTATTTTATTAAATGATAGACCAAATTCAATACTAAAGCCTAGGCTAGATAGACCTGTAAAACTAAATTCACTTCCCATAGTTAAATCAAACTGAAAACCTGTTTTAGAAGTTCCTGAGCCTTGCTTTTCATTAATTATTGCAGCAAGAATTCCACTATAGAAGTTTAGCTGAGGCTCTTTAAATATATTTCTATACAATTTAAAGCCAGCTCCCCATCCTCCAGTATTATCGTCAGTGTCGATTGTCGCAAGAGCTCCAATGGCCGTAGATTTAGAGTTTTGAATTTTAAAAGAGATTGCCGGGAGATCATTCTTTAACTGATTAGACATACCAATCCCGAGTCTACCTATACGGTCGTGAGCAAAAGAGCCTGAACTTAGGAGTAAAAGTGTCGAAATAAGAATGAATTTAGAGATAATTGATCTTCTCATTATGCTTCCTTGCACAAATAGGTTAAATATACTTATATTTTATCATAAACCATTCTTTCTATTTTTGACAACTTAGGGCAAGAATTCTAAAATTTCTAAAATTACAAATGTAACAATATATATAGCAGTGCACTGCGCTGCTCAGACCATTAGGATAAGGAAGTAACTATGGCCACAGCAACAACACCACATAACCCTGTAGATGAAGCATTACAATCAACTGAACTAGGAACTTTTATTTCAAGAAATAAAGTCTCTGTTATTGGTTTTGTCGTTTTCATTATTTTGGGCGTTTTTGCTTGGGGTGGATACTCTGTTTATAGCAATAGTAAGAATGATGAGCTAAGTGCAGTTGTTTATGATTATAAAGATAAAAACTTTGCGAAGTTAGTTGCTAAAACGATGACTCCTGCAGATTACACAAAAGGTTATCTTGAAATGGCCTCTAACCTTAAAGGCTTTGTTGGACTAACTCCACTTGCAATTAATAGTAGTGATGAGCTTACTAAGCAAGGTGACTTAGAAGGTTCTTTAAAAGTACTTGAAACTGTAAAAGATCAGTCTAATCCTTATGTAACTTATTTTGTTCATTCTAGAATGGCCGTTAACAATGAAGATCTTGGTAAAACGGATCTTGCTATCGCTAATCTAGAAACTATTGTTAAAGCAAATATTAAAGTAATGGAGTCTAAGACATACTTAGACCTTGGAAGGCTTTACCTAAAGAAAGGTGAGAAAGCTAAAGCAAAGACAAATTTTCAATATGTAATTGATAATCTTGGACAAGCTGAATTTGTAAAATTAGCGAAGTTATACTTAGCTGATATGGAGTCTTAGTGCATAAACTAATTTTAATAACTTTTTCGCTTTTTATTACTTCTTGTTCTACGTTGAAGAACTTGGATATTAAGGGCGTTAAAGAAAAAGAATCTGCTTTTAAAGTTATCTGGAATAAGAATCAGGATCCTATACACCAAACGGGTAATCTTCCTATTGCCTTAAATTCTCCTCTGATTCACGATGGAATTCTATATGTTGGTCATAACCAAGGTTATATGAAGGCCTACCAGCTAGATAATGGTAAGGAGATTTGGTCAGAGTATGATGATGGAGCCTACCATTCAAAGCCAGTAATTTATAAAGACTGGGTTATATATGGTAATGCAAAAGGGAGAATCTTTGCTAGACACTCTCTGACAGGTAAGGCCGAGTATATTGTTGATTTAGATGCAGCTATTGAAACACAAGGTGTTGTCTATAAAGATAGAATTATCTTTCACACTAGAAATCATAAGATTTTTTGTCTTGATGTGAATACAGGGAAGATCCTTTGGTCATATAAGAGGTCTGTACCGTATCTAACTACGATTCAAAGGGCTTCAAAGCCACTTGTTTATAAAGATAAGATTTATGTTGGGTTTGCTGATGGACAAGTCGGTGCATTCTCCCTTGAAGAAGGTGTAATTCTTTGGGAGAGAAGACTATCAACTGGAAATAAATTTGTAGATGTTGATTCGACGCCAATTCTTTTCAAGTCCAGTATTCTTTCAGGTTCTATTAATGGTGATCTCGTAATGATTAACCCAAGTTCTGGGCAAATTCAAAGAAGATTACCATATAAAGTTTCAAGAGCACCAATTGTGTATCAAAACCAATTACTCGTACCTACGATATTTGGTGAAATCGTAGTTCTTGATAAAGATTTGATTGAAAAGAAAGTAGTAAATATCTCAAAGGTTCCTGTAAGTAGTATTGTTCCTTGGAAAGCTGGACTTGCAGTTAGTTCTGTAGGAGGAGAAATTCTCTTATTAGATGATGTTAGCTTTCAAGTTAAAGAGCGTTTTCAGTTAGGCCATGCCTACAGTGGAGTTCATGGTGAGTTGGATATGGGTGAGAACTATCTAGCTGCTTTAAGCTCAAGAAATAGACTCTATATCTTTAAGTAAGTTTCTTTACTTACTTATTTATCTATATATTTTTTTATTCTCAAAAATAAGAAAGAGGCATTTGCCTCTTTTTTTGTCTCCCAAGTTTAATTTCTAAATCACGTTCTAGTTATTATTTTATCTAATGATTCTCTATGGTTATTTCTAAGTTATTGAATTCACAGTTTCCTATATTGCCTAACTATACTTTGTATACAGTATTTTAGCTTTTGTTTATGTTTTGTTTATGTTAGTGTTTAATCAGTTGTTGATCATTGTTCTTTTCTTGATAATTAAATAACTTTTATCAAGTACTATGATTATTAGATTCCATAGAGGTTTAAATGAAGAAAGTTGCAATCATTGGTTCAGGTATTGCTGGAGTATCCTCTGCATATTACCTCAATAAGCTTGGTTATAACGTCTCACTTTTTGAGGCCGCAAACTACTTTGGAGGGCATACAAATACCGTAGATATTGAGTTATCAGGAAAGACTATCCCTGTAGATACTGGCTTCCTTGTTCATAATGATAGAACTTATCCTAACCTCATTGATTTTTTCTCCGAACTTTCTATCGAAACTTTTAATAGTGATATGAGTTTTAGTGTTGATAGAAGAGGCGAAAATTTAATTTGGTCAGGAACAAACTTATTTACTGTGTTTGCTCAATTCAAAAACTTATTTCGTCCAAGATTTTACAAATTCTTAAAGGAAGTCTTACGTTTTAATAAAAACTCTCAAAAGTATCTCGATGAAAGTAAAGGTAACTTAGACCTAACTCTTGGCCAACTTCTAAACGAAAAAGGCTACTCTCAAGACTTTCAAAAATGGTACTTACTTCCAATGGGTGGTTGTATCTGGTCTACTCCAATGAGTGAGATGACTTTATTTCCTGCCTACACTTTTCTTGTCTTTAGTATGAACCATGGACTCTTGCAGATATTTAACCGTCCACAGTGGAGAACAGTTCTAAATGGATGTCGTACATACGTAGAAAAAGCATTAGTTACTGTTGAAAATAAATATTTAAACGAAGATGTAAAATCTATTAAAGAAATAAACAATAAGCTATTGATTTCAACCTCTAATAGAGAAGAAGAGTTTGACTATTGTTTATTTGCTACACACCCTCCTGAAACCTTGAAAATTATCAATGATATTGCTCATAGTTCAAAGGATCATTTGAAAGAGTTTAAGTACCAAGAAAATGAAGCGGTTTTACATTTAGACGAAAATATATTGCCAAGAAAAAAAATGGCGTGGGCAGCATGGAATTATTTATCCGCTGATGGTGCAGATGAGGATGGAGCTGTATCTGTTAGTTATCTTATTAATATGCTTCAGCCTCTGCCTGTTAAAGAGTCAGTCATTGTCACTTTAAACCCTGTCATTAATATTTCTGAAGATAAGACTATAAAGAAAATAAAGTATGAGCATCCTCTTTTTTCTTCAGCTGCAATAAAGGCACAAAAAGAAATTGAAAAAATACAAGGTGAGAAGGGAATATTCTTTGCTGGGGCATGGCTTAGATATGGATTTCATGAAGATGGAATACTAAGTGCCAAGAAAGCTATTCAATCAATACTTGAAAAAGAAAAGAAAGATCCAAGTCTTATGGAGATCTTATGAAGAAGCTATTTTTAGCAAAAATATATCATAAGAGATTTTTACCTAGAGTTAACGAGTTTGTTAACTCAGGATTCTATATAAGGTTTGATATTGCAGAAATGGAAAGGATGAGTTCTTTTATCTTTGGAGTGAATAGAGTTTCTCTTTTTTCTTTCTATCAGAAAGATCATGGATACCGTGATGAAAGGAGTCTGCAGGAGTGGGCTAATGAGCAACTTGATAAGGCAGGAATTACAGGAGTAACTAGGATTGAGTTACAGACTTTTCCACGTGTTCTTGGATATGTCTTTAATCCAGTTAGCTTTTGGTATTGCTATAGTGGCGATCAGTTACTGGCAGTTATAAATGAGGTTAATAATACATTTGGGCAGACCCATACGTATGTAGTTAAGAATCCAAAAATGAACTTACCAAAAGAATTTCATGTTTCACCTTTTTTAGATGTGAAAGGAAATTATGAGTTTGATTATACAAATAAGAATTCTGTGCACATTGATTACTTTGATGAAGGGAATCTCATACTAAAAACATCTATTTCAGGAAAAGAAATAGAGTGGAAAACTAAAAGCTTTCTTAATCTCTTTTTTACTATGCCTTTTTATACGTTTTTTGTAGTTGCTCATATTCACTATCAAGCGTTGAAACTATTTTTTAAGAAAACACAATTTTATAAACTACCAGAGAAATCTATCAAGGATATGACATATGAATGGAGAGACTAGTCAATTACTCGCTACAGGTAATGAACTTACGTATTGGAGTAAATTGTTTTTCAAAATTATATCTAAGATTAAAAAAGGTAAGCTTACAGTCATAACTCCTAGTAAGGAAACTGTCGTCTATAGTGGAAGTGAGATTGGTGAAGATGTCATTGTAACAATAAATGATTGGAAGTTTACTGAGAACCTATTTATTAAAGGCGATATTGGTCTTGGTGAGAGCTATATTGAAGGGCACTGGGATTGTAATAATATCAATGGTCTTATTAAATTAGGAATTGATAATTATGATGTCTTAAAAAGTGTGATAACTGGACAGATATTTAAAATTCTAATGTATAGGTTTAAACACTTATTTGTTAATAGAAATACAAAAGCTGGAAGTAAGAAAAACATCTACGCTCATTATGATATCGGTAATAAATTTTATAAATTATGGTTAGACCCATCAATGACTTATTCTTCTGCATTTTACAATGATGAAGAGCTTTCATTAGAAGAAGCTCAGAATAAAAAGTATCAACATATTCTTGATCAACTCCCTCTCAAAGAGGGGGATCATATATTAGAGGTTGGATGCGGCTGGGGTGGTTTCATGGAGTATGCCGCTAAGAGAAACTATAAAGTAACAGGTATTACAATCTCTAAAGAACAGTATGATTATGCTGTCGAACGACTTGCTCAGTATGTTGATCTCTGTACTGTGAAGCTACAGGACTATAGGGATATTGATGGGGCATTTGATCATATTGTCTCTATTGAGATGTTTGAGGCCCTTGGGATGGCCTACTGGAAAACATATTTCAAAAAAATAAGCTCGGCCTTAAAAGTAGGCGGGCATGCTGTAATTCAAAGTATCACTATCAATAATTCTGACTTTAAAAGCTACTCCAAGGGGAGTGATTTTATTCAGCAATTTATATTTCCTGGCGGGATGCTACCTTCTCCAAATGAGGTGCAAAAACACTCAAGAAAAAGTGGACTTCGCTTTCTTGTGGAGTACGACTTTGGGCTCGACTATGCGAAGACACTCGAGCAGTGGGAAATTAACTTTTCAAAAAAAATAGATAAAGTTAGGGAGTGTGGCCTAGATGAGAAGTTTATTCGCACATGGAGATTTTATCTAAAATATTGTCAAGGTGGATTTGAGGCCAAAAAGATAAGTGTCTCTCAATTTAATTTTGTAAAAAGAGGATAGTATGAATTATAAGATATTTTTATTTTTTATAATAATGTTTTCAGGCCTTAATGCCACTGCAGACGAATCTCTTAAGTTGATAGGGAAGGGAAACTATACTTTCTTCTTGTTAGATGTTTACGAGGCAAGCTTATGGGCATCTAATAAAACAAATATCTATGATGGAAATCTTAACTTAGAACTAAAGTATAAAATGAACTTTGAAGGAAAGGATATTGTGAAGCAAACACAAAAAGAATTTGATAGTGCAGGGGTGCCTTCTAAATTTTCTAAGAAGTGGTCAAATGATTTAGAATTTATATTCCCTAATGTTAGTAAGGGGGATCGTATTCTGGCAAGCTACAAACCTGCAGATGGGATTAAGTTTTATTTAAATGAAGATAACTTTCTAGGTGAAATTAAGGATATAGAGTTCTCTAGGTCATTTCTAGATATATGGTTAGGGCCTAAAACATCAGACCCTGACTTAAGAGATCAATTATTAGGAGTTAAAGATGAGTAAGGTATTACTTTTAATTCTATTTCTTTTTCAAGTTTCATGTGCAGATCATAGTGTATTGAATTATCAAGATGAAGAACCAAAGTTGAGTCTTAGAAGCTTCTTTAATGGAGAAATCTATGCCCTTGGCATTGTACAAGATAGATCAGGTGTTGTTATACAAAGATTTAAAGTCGATATGATTGCGTCTTGGAAGGATAATGTTGCGACTTTAGATGAAAGCTTTATTTACTCAGACGGAACTAAGAGTAAGAGAGTGTGGAAGCTCACAGAGAAAGAAGGAAGCCTATATGAAGGAACAGCTGGTGATGTTGATGGAAAGGCTAGAGGAGAAGTATTAGGTAATACATTCTTTTTTGAGTATGTCTTAAATGTACCTGTTGGAGAGTCTGTGTATAGAATAAAGTTAGAAGACTGGATGTTCTTACTTGATGACAACACACTTATGGCAAGATCTTATATGAGTAAATGGGGATTTGATGTAGGTGAAGTAACAATAGTTATGATGAAAAGGATGTAATATGACAAATACTACTAAGATTATAAATTTTTATGAGAAACTCAAAGCTGAGGATGTTTCTAGATTAGATGAAATTTATGAACAAGATGCATTCTTTAAGGATCCTTTCAATGAATTAAGATCACTCTCAAATATTCAAAAGATTTTTGATGAAATGTTTAATGAGTTAGAGAATCCTTACTTCGTTTTCATAGATAAAATATCTCAAAATCATCAACTATTCTTAACTTGGGACTTTGTCTTCACTAAGAGTGGGAGAACTTTTAAAATTCATGGTAGTAGTCATTTAAAAATAACTGAATCAGGTAAAATTTCATATCACCGTGACTACTGGGATGTAGGAGAAGAGCTTCTTCTTAAGTTACCAATTATTAAGACTCTGTATGGAGCCTTAAGAAAAAAACTATCTATTGATAGTTAAATAGGAGTAAAGGGTGTTAATTGTAAAATCCTTAGTTCTTCAAATTCTTTGGTTTTTAATTGTTTTCTTTGGCAAAGAATTAGCTGGATCTTTGGCGATAGTATTAGCTATTACCTTTCTTTTATTTGATTATTTAGTTTTCAAACCAAAGATGAGTATTGTTCGCTTTATTTCTTTAGCTCTATTCTTTTCCTTGTATGGATTTTTAAATGATATTCTTCTCATACGTTATGAAATAATACTGGCCGAGTCTTACAGTTTTAACTACTTACTACTTTGGGTTGTATTCTTAGGTTATTATGAAATTGTATTTGATCGGCTAAGGTCCTTACCTTTATGGATTACTTCTTTGCTCGGTGGTACTGGGGGATCTCTTGCGTATATCAGTGCTTCAAAGTTGGACGCTTTCATTATTTTACCTGGTCAAGAATATTACCTTATTGCTTTTGTATTTCTATCGTGGACTATTTTTTTTCCTCTTACACTAAGGGTGTATAATATGAAGTCTTTAAAGAACTACTTATTAGACAAATTAGTTTTTACCTCCTTTGATTTATCTGGATTTAAGAGACATCAGAAAGATTTTGATGACTATCCAGATTTATCAAAACTCAAGTCTCAAGTAGGGCTTTTAGATAAGACTGCCCTCGTTACGGGAGGAACTTCAGGTATTGGAGAAAGTGTTTTAACGACTCTCAGTTCTCTTGGTGTGACTGTTGATTTTATTGGAAGAAACGAGGTTAAGGCCAAATCTATAAAAGGAGTTCGTTCCAAAGGTCAGTTTATAAAGTTAGATATGGGATCATGGAAGGATATCCGTAACTTTTCTTCTGAAGCAAAATTCTATGATTATGTTGTGCTAAATGCAGGTGCTATGCCTAAGGAGAAAGTCCTAAATGAGCAGGGAGTAGAACTTCAGTGTGCTTCTCAATTGATCGGTCATTTCATGCTCTTGAATAGACTTAGACGTAATGGACAAATATCTTCTATTACAAAAATTGTTTGGGTTAGCTCAGGTGGTATGTATCTAAAAAGGCTTGACCTAGATAACCTTATTAATCCTTCAAATTATGAAAAAGTAGATACTTACGCTAATGTTAAAAGAGCACAGGTTACTTTTGTTGAAGAGCTATCTAAGTTAAAAGCATGGAAAGACTTTCAAAATTATTCGATGCACCCAGGATGGGTAGGTACTCAAGGATTAAAAGACGCCTTACCTAAATTTTATAGCTTCTTTGAAAAACGCTTACGGGGAGCCGCCGAAGGTTCTGATACAATTGTTTGGCTTCTTATCACTAATAAAAAATTAGTTAACGGCGGATTCTACTTTGATCGGAAAAAAGTTAAACCATATTTCTTTAGAAGTTATAATCCATCAAAAAAGATAAGAAAAAAATTAACAAAGGTTATAAACAGATTTATAAATAAATAACTACCATTACCTCTTTTAAGGTTCTTTATTTGTGAATGTGTATATTCAAGGGTTTCTATTACAATTGAGTTTGATTCTTGCGCTAGGTGCACAGAATATATTTGTTCTAGAGATGGGCCTTAAGCGAAAGTATCAATATATGGTCGCAGCAATTTGTTCTGTCTGTGATATTGCACTGGTTCTAATTGGTACTCTAGGTGTTTCAAACCTAATTTCATCAGTCGTTGAATTAAAAATAATAGTAGGCGCAATTGGTGTTCTATTCCTTGTATACTATGGTGTCGTTAAAATTAAAGACTTTATATTCTTCGCGAAGATTAAGAAGAGCAAAGTTGATGCTAATTATTCTAAAAAGAAAGTGGCCTTAATGGCCTTAAGTTTTACTCTACTTAATCCACATGTCTACATTGATACTTTTTTTCTAATTGGAGGATATGCTGGAAGATTTGATACCCAACAAGATAAGTTACTCTTTGGGTTTGGTGCCGGAAGTTTTTCTTGCCTTTGGTTTTTCTTCTTAGCAGGTTTTGCCTCTAAGTTCTCTGATTTTCTAATTAAGGAAAGTGTCGCGAAGTGGGTTTCTCTAGTTACTGGACTAACACTTCTTTATCTATCATATAAAATGGGACTTGATTCATTTGAGGAATTTTTAGTTTATATAAACTAAAGTCTGACCAGACTTTCGCCTGGTCAGTATATTTTAAACTTTCTTAACTGAGAGTGCGATACCTTGACCAACACCAATACACATTGTTGCTAATCCTTCTTTAAGGTCATCTCTATCTTTCATAATGTGAATTAATGTCGTTAGAATTCTTGCGCCAGATCCACCAAGAGGGTGTCCTAGTGAAATAGCTCCACCATTGAGGTTCACTTTACTTTCATCAATCTCTAACTCTCTAATACATGCTAAAGATTGAGCAGCAAATGCTTCATTAAGCTCAAATACATCAAAATCAGATACTTTCTTATTGAAGTCCTTACATAGCTTCTTTGTTGCTTCAATTGGTCCTAGACCCATAACACTTGGATGAACCCCTCTTACTGCAGCTCCTGTAACTTCTACAAGCGGAGTAAGGTTATGTTTTTTTATAAAGTCTTCTGAAACTATAACTAAGGCACTGGCGCCGTCATTCATCTGACTTGCATTTCCTGCAGTAACTGTTCCACCTTCTCTAAATACAGTTCTTAGCTTTCCTAAAACTTCCATATTCGTATCAGGTCTTGGCCCTTCATCTCTTGTCACAACATGAGAACTCTTTCTAAGCTTTACTTCTACAGGAACGACCTCATCATTGAATTTACCCGCTTCCCACGCAGCATGGGCCTTAAGGTGAGACTTAAGGGCGAATTCATCTTGATCTTTTCTAGTGATCTTATATTGTTCAGCAACTTCTTCAGCCGTTTCTCCCATTCCAAGAAGTGGGAATAACTCTTTCATCTTTGGGTTTGGAAAACGCCAACCAAAAGTTGTATCATAGAGTTTAGAATCTCTTCCAAAAGGAGTAGAGCCTTTGGACATTACAAATGGAGCACGAGTCATACTCTCTGCACCACCAACGATAAAACAATCTCCAAAACCTGCACTAATTCTTCCAACAGCATCCATAACAGCATCTAGTGAAGATCCACACAGACGATTTATAGTTGTTGCAGGAACTTCAAATGGTAGCTCTGCTAGCGTTGAGGCCATTCTTGCGAGATTTCTATTATCTTCTCCGGCCTGATTTGCACAGCCGGCTATAATGTCATCTATTTCTGTTAAATCAAAGTTTGCCCATGACTTAATATCTTTAAATAGGTGAGCGAGCATATCATCAACTCTTACATGAGATAGTGCTCCACCAAGCTTTCCAATAGGTGTTCTTTTTGCGTAAACAATATATGATTTCTTCATAAAATTCCTTATATTAAGTTTGCTTCTAGGCGCAGCTTTTGACTAGGTCTATATCTTGGGTCACCTGTTACTTTATAGAGCTCTTCTAGTAAGCATAGAATATTCTTGTGACCAATTTTCTTTGCCCATTCAAAAGGTCCTAGAGGGTAGTTGACACCAAACTTCATTGCAGTATCAATATCCTTTGGCCTTGCCAATCTGTCTTCAAGTGCAAAGTAAGCTTCGTTGATTATCATTGAGATAACTCTTGGATAAGTAAAACCAATTCCTGGACAGTCTACACGTAGACCCTCAACATTTAACATTTTAAAGAAGTCTTCAAGACCATCTTTTGTTCTTTCATCTATAGCATAGTACTCGTAACAATTTGTTGGAGATGGGAAGTTGAAAGAAACAGCTCCTCTTAAACCGGAAACCTTTTCAATAAATAATTCTCCCCAGTATGTTGTAAGATCACTTACGATAGGGAAGTCAAATTGGATATTTAAATGCTTAAGTAACTCAAGCTTTTTGTCTGGAGAGATCACTGTGAAGTCTAGAACTAGATCACATTCTCTATAGTGTGACCACTTCTCTTCAAATGGAGCATGTGACTCTAAGTCATAGAATTCTACATCTAAACCTTTAAGCGTATCATATAGTGGGTGATTTCTTGTTGCTAGGACAAGGAAATTTCTATTCGTAGTCATAGAAACCTCCATTTGTTTTCTTTCCTAAACGACCGCTATCAACCATCTTTTTTTGTAACTGATGAGGAGCAAATCTTGGTTCATTGTAAAAACTATTCCAAACTGATTCTGTAACTGAATAGTTTATATCAATTCCAATTAGGTCCATTAATTCAAATGGTCCCATTCTAAAACCACCACATTTCTTAAGTACATTATCAACTTCTTTCATTTTTTCAGTATCATAGTGATTCACTACACGAAGTGATTCTCCGTAGAAGTTTCTTGCTACTCTGTTTACAATGAAGCCAGGAGAGTCATTACAAATTGCAACTTCCTTCTTGTGCTCAGTAAACCAAGTTGTAAAGTCAGAAATTAACTCCTCTTTACTCCAATGCCCTTTGATAACTTCAACAAGTTTCATAATAGGGGCCGGATTGAAAAAGTGAAGTCCTAGAAATCTCTCTCTTCTTTCAAGTGGTAGCGATTTTGCTAGGCTTGAGATAGGAATAGAGCTTGTGTTAGATGCAAAGACAGTTTCTGAATTACAGATTCCATCTAATTTATTAAACACATCATTTTTAATCTCTAAGTTCTCAATTATTGCTTCAATGACAAGATCTGTGTCTGGTTTAATATTTTCCCAGTTACAGGCCGATAGAGATTCTTTAAACTTGTTAGTTTCTGCTTCAGAAAACTTTCCTTTAGCTTGAAGTTTATCCCAAGAGGCATTGATTGAATCAATCGCTGTCTTGACAGTAGCTTCGTTACTATCAAGTAGCTGTACTTTTACTGATTGTTGAGCAAACCATTGAGCGATTCCTCGCCCCATGGTTCCTGCACCAACGACTAGTACTGAATTAAGTGTCATAAAATTCCTAATCTCTTTGAGGCTGATCTTCTTCTTTATACTCAGGTATAACTAGTCCAACTTCGTCACAAAGTACTTCAATTTCTTTTACGAATGCATCTCTTACTTCACCGTTTGTTCTAGCTTTTAGACCAAGGTTTACGTAAAGATCATTAGCTGCACCTCTAGTTGAACCAAATACGTTCATTACTCTTGGCCACCATAGGTTTAGTCTTTCTTGTAAGAATTTCTTATCGTCTTCTTCTTTTGCTAGAATTTTTACCCACTTATCTCCGTGAGTTAAGTGCATAACTTCTTCTTTGTAGATTCCTTCAATACCTTTTTTCCAAGGCAGGTAACTAGACTGAAGTGTATCTTCAAGTTGGTGACCTGCAGCTCTATCCATTAAAAAGTTGAAAAGGATAAAATCTGTCCAGTAGTTAATGTTGTAGTAAAAAATATTAACTCTATAGTCATCTTTAATACGCTTAAAACCAATGTTTACTTCATCTTCTTCAAGCTTGTACTCAAGTTGAGTTTTTTCAACATGTCCCATTGTATCGTGACCAAGGTCTTCTAAGATCTTGTAGATTACAGAAGCATGTCTCATTTCATCTTTAACGATTTGAGCAACAATTACTTTCTCTCTTAATGTTGGTGCTTTTTCAATCCATGGCATATATCCCATAGCTCCAGAATATTCTGAATCACCTTGCATCCAAAGTAGGTTAGTTAAGTGTTTTCTGTAAAATTCAGGAAGATCTTCACCTTTATCAAATGTTCTTCCGTTTTTAATTTCTTCAAAAAGAGCTTTTTGCTCAGGAGTGTACTCTCTTGCTGTTGTCATAATCTCTTCCTAGTTTCCTTTAAAATTTGGTGCTCTCTTCTCAAAAAATGCAGATAGACCTTCTTTATAGTCTTCTGAATTTCCAAGAAATCTTTGAGCATATATTTCGTTATTAATACTTTCTTTAAATGTACTTTCAGCTGCCAGTTGAATATTCTTTTTAATGAGTTCAACACAGCTTGGTGCCATTGCATTTATTTTGGCACTAACTTCATTTGCTTTCTCAATAAGCTCTGCAGCTACAAAGTTTATAAGTCCTGCCTCTGCTAAATCTTCAGATGAAAGTGGCTCATTAAACAAGAAGAAGTCTAGTGTTCTCTTCTGTCCTAAAGCTCTTGTAAAAGTGAATGAACTTCCAGCATCTGGGGCCAGTCCAAGCTTAGAGAAGCCTGATATGAATCTTATCCCTGGAGCTGCAACAATATAGTCACATGCTAGTGCCACTGATAAACCAGCTCCTGCACTAACTCCATTTATTGCTCCAATAACTATCTTTTTTGAGTTTCTTATACTTTGAACTAGAGGATTCCATTCTGTTTCTAATGTATTTCCTAGATCTACTGGCTTTTCTCCGGCCTGGACACTTCTATCATTGAGGTCTTGACCAGTACAAAATGCTTTTCCCTTAGCTGTTAGAATTATTGATCTAACCTCAGAGTCTTTATTTGCAGCTCTAATTGCTTTAACAATTTCATATTTCGCATCAGCATTTAATGCATTATAGACTTCTTCACGGTTGATTGTGATTGTCGCTGTTCTATCTTGAACGTCATAAATTATGTAAGAGTAGTCGCTCATCTAGTTTCCTTTGTATTCAGGAGATCTCTTCTCTAAAAATGCACTCATTCCTTCTTTTTGATCTTCTGAGGCAAATGTTAAGTAGAAATTTCTTCTTTCATACTCAATTCCATCACTTAGAGACATTTCCTGTGATTTATTTATTGAGTCTTTAATAAGTTTTGTAGCAATAGGTGACTTGTCTGCAATTTTCTTAGCTACTTCAAAGCTCTCTTGTAAAAGAGTCATTGAAGGAACAACTTTTGCAATTAAGTTACACTCTAGTGCTTCTCTTGCAGATATCATCTCACCTGTAAGGGCAAGCATCATAGCCTTATTTTTTCCAACAGCTCTTGTAAGTCTTTGAGTTCCACCAGCTCCTGGAGTCGTCCCTATATTTATCTCAGGTTGTCCAAATTTAGCTTCTTCTCCAGCAATCACAAAGTCACACGCCATTGAGAGTTCATGACCCCCACCTAGGGCAAATCCATTAACTGCAGCAATGATTGGCTTAGAAATTAATGCAAACTCTTTCCAAAGTCTTAGACGTTTGTCATTTAACTGGTCCATTGCTGTTGCTTCGGCCATTTTTAATATGTCAGCTCCTGCTGCAAAGGCCCTATCATCTCCTGTGATGATGATACATCTCACTTCTGGAAGATCTTCAAGTCTTCTTAGCTCACTAACAATTTCTTGTAGTAAATCTGTTGTAAGAGCGTTTAAAACTTTTGGTCTATTAAGTTTTAATAGAGCAATTCTTAAGTCGTTATTGAATGGGTGTGTCGTTATTAGTTCGCTCATATTATTCTAGGTATCCTCTTGCAACTTGATCTCTTTCAATTGCATCAAATAGGGCCTGGAAGTTTCCTTCACCGAAACCATCATTGTTTTTTCTCTGAATGAATTCAAAAAATAATGGTCCAACGTAAGTTTGTGTAAAGTTTTGAATTAAATATCCTTCAGAGTCACCATCAACTAGAAGTTTTGCATCTTCTAAGTCTTTTAGGTCTTCTTCTACATTTATTCCTCTCTCTGGAATCATTTGGTAGTAAGAGCTTGGGATGTCTAAGAATGAAATGTCTCTCTTGATAAGTTCAGGAACTGTACTTAAGATCTTTCCACAAGTAAGGGCGATATGTTGAACACCTGGCCCCTTGTGTAAATCAAGGAATTCTTGAATTTGTGACTTACCATTATCAACTTCAGGCTCATTTATAGGAATAATTACTGAACTATTCTCTAATTGAACAACTTTTGAATTTAATCCTGTTTTAGCACCTTTAATATCAAAGTATCTTGTTTGAACCATTCCATAAATATCTTGATAGAATTTTACCCATTTCTCCATGTCGCCTTTAGGAACATTGTTTGTAAGGTGGTCAATTCTAGCAACTCTATTTGTAAGAGGTTGAGCTTTTGGATCATTATCTAACTTTTTAAACCCTGGACGAAAGTGACTATTTGGTCTTTCTACAAATTCATTAATAACATCTCCAAAACCTTTGATAGATGCAGTAATAAATGTTCCTTCTTCACATTCAACAACTTTAGCGTCAGATACCATTTCAGCACCTCTTTCTACTGCAGTCTTAATTGCATGCTTACAATCTTCAACTAGAAATGAAATCGTTGAAACACCTTCTCCGTGATTTTTGAAATATGTAGTAGTATGTGATGTTGGGTTATTATCTGAAACTAATAAGAATCTAACTTGTCCTTGAGAGTAAAGCTCAGAATACTTATCTTGGCTTTCATAAGTCTTAGAAAAACCAAATTTATAGAATAGGTCTTTTGTTGGAGTCTCTAAAGTTCCACAAGTAAATTCTAAGTGGTCAATTGCTAGAATCCCAAGTGGGTTCTTATCATTAATTTTTGATTGAGTATTGTTAGACACTAAACGCCCCTTATTTTCAGTTAATTTTTTATGGGTCATTTTGGTATAGAAATAATGGAGTTTCAAGGTGCGCAGGGGTGAAATGACGCACTTTTCTTGAGATTTGTGAAAAGTCTTTCTTAAGATTATAAATAGAAGTGATTTTTCGTAATTTCAGTTGTTTATGTATTACTTTGACACGACCTGATATTTACAAGGAGTGACAAAAGGCCTCTCTTTTCCTTATACTGTGCTCAAAAAAAACAACTGATTTAGGAAATACATATGTCTATAGAAATATTAAATGGCAATGAGCTTATTGTTCAAGGTGGCCTTGAAGCTGGATTTAACCTTTATACTGGTTATCCTGGGTCTCCGTTAGCTGATTACTTTAATATTCTCTACAAAAGAAAAAATGAGTTCCATGAAAGAGGTATTAGAGTTTCTATTGCCAATTCTGAAGCGAACGCTGCAGCAATGGCATCTGGGTGTAAGCAAGCTGGTAAAGATTGTTTAGTGGCCATGAAGTCTATGGGACTTCACGTTGCTTCAGATGCTCTCTCTGTGGGAAATTTTGCAAATCCTGGAGAAGTTAAAATTGATCCAACTACTGGTGAAGAGATCTATCCTGGTGTTGTGATCGTTGTAGGTGATGATCCTTGGTCAATGTCTACTTCAACTCCTGCAGATTCTAGATATCTTTATAAGCACCTACATATTCCATTTTTAGAACCATCTACTCCACAAGAGTTAAAAGACTGGATGAAAATAGCTCTAGAGATTTCTAAGAGAACTTCTGTTTATCAAGGTCTTCTTCTGACAACCTATATGGCCGAAGGTGGAGGACGTGTAGAAATTGGTGAAGCAAAAGAGGTTGATGGTGAAATTGTTACACTTGATCCCGCTACTTTTGATCTATCTAAGAATGTAATGGTTCCACCAAATTCACTGAAAGCAGATGTTTCAATGATTAATGATAGATTTCCTAAAGTAGAGAAGGTTTTATCTGAGTTGTCGCTTGATAAAGTGTTTGGAAAAGAAGATTCAAAAGTTGGTTTCATATCTACAGGTGTTGTATTTGAAACTCTTAAACAAGTATTAGAAGAGGGGGCTCTATTAGATCACTTTAGCCTATATAAAGTTGCCTGTTCTTATCCTTTAATTACAAAACAGTTATTGCCTTATCTAAAAGGGCTCGACACGTTAGTTATTGTCGAAGAAAAAAGAGGCTTCTTAGAAAATGAAATAAAATCATTCTGTGTCGAGCATGGAGTTGAATTAAAAATATATGGTAAGAAATTCAATGAGGGGGAAGGTTTTCCTGCTCATGGTGGATTAAGTTTTGAAATTGTAAGAGATAAGACAAAAGATTTATTCAATCTACTTGATATTAATATGTGTAAAGATCTTAAGCATGAGAATATCTCTCTAGGTCTAGATCTTCCGAGAAGACTTCCTACTTTTTGTCCGGGCTGTCCTCATAGAGAAACTTTATCTCTTCTTAAAGATTTAAGAGAAGTTCTAAAAGATGAAGAAGGGCTAAACCTTCTTTCTCATGGTGATGTTGGTTGTTACTCTCTATCTTTTCTTCCTCCATTTAAAGAGATGCATAACCTTTCTGCAATGGGTCAAGGTGGAGCTCTTGGAGCAGGTGTAGATATATTCTCTGACAACCCTTCAGTTGTACTTATGGGAGATTCAACATTCTTCCATTCAGGTTTGACTGATATTTCAAACTCATTACAAATTGGTCACAATATTACTTATATCCTTCTAGATAATGATAATACTGCAATGACTGGTCACCAGATGAGTCCAGCTTCTGGAATTACTGTTGAAGGTGTTAAGCGTCCAAGACAAAATATGCTTTCAGTTGTTAAAGGACTTGGTGTTACAGATGCGATTGATATTAATCCAAGTGATAGATATTTCTATAAGAACTTACTCGTAGATTATATTCATAAACCTGGTGTGAAAGTAATTGTATCTAATAAAGAGTGTGGACTTACTTACCACGGAAGAATGAAAGCTAAAGAGAGAAAGGCCACAGGAGCAGGTTCTACTGTAGAGAAAAAGTCTTTCTATCAAATTAATACGTCTGTTTGTGAAGACTGTAGAGCATGTGTTGAAAATACTGGGTGCCCAGGACTTACTCAAATACATGATGCTTATGGGTCTAAAGTTTCTATCGATCCTCAAATATGTGTTGCTGATAGTTACTGTACAAAAATTAAAGCATGTCCAAGTTTTGAACTTGTAGAAGTTGCAGACTATCACCCAACAAAATACAAAAGTACAAAAGAAATATCATTTGATGATTCTTCAATAGAGTTACCAAAGGCCGTTAAGAGCTTTGAAGATATATCTTCAGGTAAAGATTGGAGAATGGTGGTTACTGGTGTTGGTGGTTCAGGTGTAACTACAATTTCAAGAGTCCTTTCGCATGCTGCAAAGTCTATGAATGGAAGAACTGATCTAGACTTTAAATTTATGGATCAAAAAGGTCTTGCTCAGAGAAATGGTAATGTTACAGGACACTTATCAATATATAAGAAAGGTCTTTCTAGAGGAGCCGTAACTCCTCTTCATAGTGCAGACTTACTTGTTTCTCCTGATCTTTTAGATGCTAGTGGACAACTACAATTCTTAGGTTCTGAGTCACTTGCAATTATTGATAAGAAATTTCAGATTCCTTTATCTATTCTTTTAGATAATGGTGAGATTTCTCCTACTTTAACTGAGGCTGAACTTAGAAAGAGCTTAGAAGATAATCTAGGAGAAAGAGTTTACTTAGCTTCTATGAAAGAGCTTTGTGATGATATTCTTGGTAAGAGTGTATACGCTTCAGCAATGATTCTTGGGATTGCCTTCCAGAGTGGGAGACTTCCTTTTACTCTTGAAAATATGAAGGAAGCTTTCTCTAGTGCTATTAAAAAGGGTGAGGTTGAAACAAATTGGTTGGCCTTTAACCTTGGAAGAAAAGTATTTCTAAATGGTGATAAGTCCGTAAAGGATCAATACTTCCAGAAGAAAGTATCAAAGTTTAATCACTTTGCTCTACTTGAACAAAGTATTAGACAGTCGTTCTTACCATGGCAGAACAAAGATACATTTGTTGATTTATTTAATAGTACTTTTAAAAGACTTGAGAAAATGTTCCCATCTATTAAAAGTAGTTATCTTGCGACTTATCTTCACGATATGTATATATTCAATAGAGGAATGGACGTTCAAGACTTTTTACAGAATGCACTTCTTATTAAGGAGAGTGTTGATCTAGAGAATCAGGAACTTGCATTAAGGACTCTTGCTAGAACATATTGGGTAAAAGATGAGGTGTATGTTGCTCATTTAATGGTAAGTCCAATGCAAAGAGAGCAAGATGAGAAAGCGTACTCTTCATTAGGAAAGAGTTACAAGAAAGTATTTATCAATAGACCAGGTTTCGATATCTTCGGTAAGAAAATTGAATTTGATATTAGTCCAAAGCCTTGGATGTTAAAATCTATGCGTCACCTTCGTATTCTTAGATTATTAATGCCAGCTTGGCATAGAACAGAAAGAGCAATAAACGCTGACGTTAGAAAGAAGCTAATGGAAGAAGTTTCCTCTGCTAACCCTAGTTACTCTAAAATGAAGAAGCTAGAAAATATAAAAGGTTATAGAGAAGTTCGTTATAAAAAGTCTAACGAAAAAATGAATACGAGCTATTAGTTATGCGTGAGTCTATAAGTGCTATTTTTACAAGCGGTGAGAAAGTTTTCTCAATTAGAAGACAGAACTACTTAAAAGCATTTCCTGGCTATACTGCCTTCCCTGGAGGGAAGGTCGATAAAGAAGATCATACTAGCGATATCAAGGTTCCAGATGTTTTTACTGGATTACCAAGCTATCTATACAGTGCTCTTTCAAGAGAAATGAAAGAGGAATTAAACTTTGATCTTTGTGCTAATACTGAAAGTATTATATCTATTAAAGATGTCGGCATTGCTATAACACCTGAGTTTAATCCTTATAGATTTAAAACACATTTTCTTAGAATTGAGCTAAAAACTCCTTTTGAATTCGCTGTTGATTCTGGAGAGGCCATGAGTTCTTCTTGGGAGAATGCTGATGATATTTTAGACTCTTATAGAAGAGGGGAGATTCTTGCTGTCCCTCCAACAGTTAAACTATTTGAAAATCTTAGTAGAGATATTAACTTTACAGAAGTATTAGATTTATCACTTGATTATAACCCTGAAAGTGAAGTCCCTATGATTGAAAGTATCTATGGGGTTAAGCAATTTCTACCTTTATCTCATACATTTCCACCAGCAAATAGAACAAACTGTTTTCTGATTGGTGATGACCACTGTGTACTTATAGATCCATCTCCAAGAGATAATAAAGAGCTTTCAAAGTTATTAAATTACCTAAGTAAATATACTGTCCATGAGGTTTTTCTAACTCATCATCATCCGGATCATCATGAACATGCTGTAGAAATTGCAGCTAAGTATAATGTTTCTATTGGTCTAAGTAGAGATACTCATCAGAGAATATTGTTCAGGCATGGGAATGATTACTTTAAAGACATAGATCTTAAATTTTATAAAGAAGGGGACTCTCTTACTACTTCTCTTGGCAGTACTGTAAAAATTTATGAAGTTCCTGGTCATGATGAAGGGCAATTAGCTCTTGCTCCAGAAACATTAAATTGGTTCTTGGTAGGAGATTTAATTCAGACAGTAGGAACAGTGGTAATTGGTGCACCGGAAGGGGATATGGCCAAGTACTATCAATCGTTAGAGAGAGTTATCAACTTAGCTCCAAAGTTTGTCATACCATCTCATGGTATTTCTATTGGTGGCGTCAATAAATTAAAATCCACATTAAAGCATAGAAAAATGAGGGAAAAGAAAATCGTTGAACTTTTGGACTCAGGTCACTCTGAAGCTGAATTATTAGATATCATTTACGAAGGTTTAGACGATAGGCTCAAGCCCTATGCTATTAAAACAATCAGTGCTCATATTACAAAAATTAAATCTGAATCCAAGTAAAATCAGTCAGATAGAGTCATCAAGTTTACGAGAGTAATAACCGATAATATTAGTATGAAACTACTGATATCTCTAATATGTTTAATTATCTCGTTCCAATCCTTTGGTTTTGAACTTCCAAGTTTTAAGAGTAAGGAATTAAATATTCATCATATTAGGATGATTAGAAATGCCTACGTCGAATTTTCAAAAGATATTGAAAAGAATAATAAATATGAAGAGTCTAGCTTTGTAATGATTCAAAAGTTATTTCTTTCGGTCGCGTACGCTGATGATAGTAAGTGCTTCTTTGGAGGATGGCCGAGTCAGATGAATGGTGAGGTTTGTAAATCTCCTATGACTCATGGGAATACAACATGGGCATCAAATGTTCAGTGTAAAATGAATAAGAATGCAGCACCTAAAAGCTGTAATCAAATAATAGACTTCACTTATAACTCTTGTGGTGACTCAGGTAAGTTTAGATGTAACCCAATTCTCTTTGGTGCAGATCAAAAAGGAAAAGGGAAGTGTATCAATACAAATGGTACATACAGGAAATTAACTCAGAAGTGTGTTGATCAAACCAAAGGCACTAAAGAACTAAGAGATAGTGAGCAATTTCTAAAAGATAATCCTGCTCTCTTAGATGAGTACAGAAAGAATGTTCAGCAATTTTGTATGGAAACCTATAGACCAGGTGAGGATTACGATCACAATTATACTTGTGATGCTCTAAAAGAAAGACTTGATGGAATTGTTGATGATGTAGAGGAAGAAAAAGAAGAGCTTGTAGAAGCTCAAAAAGTGACTGCTGCAAAAGTAAATAAGGCCCTTGGTATTTTAGATAAATGTCAAAAAGACTACAATGCTTCAAAAGATGGTATTTTTTCAGAGTTCTTTGCAAGTCGTAGAGATTCACTTGATCAAATGGTTGCTTATGGGAAGTGTTCAAATGAAGATATAGATACAAGCATTAGCTCTCAACAGTTAGAAGAGCTTGTTGCTGGATTTGATAATGTATCAAATAAAATACTCCCAAAAGAAATTCTAGATGACTCTGTGAATGATGGTGTTGAGTTAACACTTAAAAATCTATTGTTCACTATGGATCAATTTGGTGAAAATATAAATATTGACGCTCTTTTATGGAGATATCCAAGACTTAAAGCATCTCCGTATAAAGAGAATGTAGAAAAGTCACTCGCAGACTTTAAGCGCGCAAAAGATAAAGGTGCTCTAGAGAAAACAAAAATTAATAAGAATGATATTGTAAAAAACTTAAATGAATTTTCAAATAAGATAAACTCACTTTGCCAGAATATTAATACTGAATATACAAGAAGAACTAAATCTAAAGATAAGAGTATCAGTATTGATGAAGGTACATTTACAAATACAGATTCAGAGCAAGCTTACTATGATGAAACTCAGGTTAAAATGACTGAGATGTATAAGGAATTTCTTGAGTCTGATGAATTGAATATTTCTAGAATTATGGCAACCGATCATTTCAAGAGTGATATCTTTCCATTTAGTAATGGTATCTCTGAGAGATGTGCGGAAGGAAAAATTGATAATATTGCTTTTACTCCTGTTGGAATAGAAGACATTGATGAGGCTATGGAAGATTATAAGGATCTAATGCTAGATGAGCTTGGAGACTTTAACAAAATGGCAAAGGTCAGAGATGATGATGATATCCAAGATAGTATCCAAGACCTCATAAAATATAGACCATACCTTTTAGGGAACTTCTTAAAGAAATCATATGGTAATCCAGAGCTACAAGATGTGTATGCGACTTATCTTTGTAAAGAGTCAATGGATGTTTACTCTAGTGATGAAATGTGGAGAATTGGTGAAGTCGCTGCGGGTGGAGCAGGTCTTGTAGTTTCAGGTGCGCTTGTGGCCACTGGAATTGGATCACCTTTAGGTGTTGGTCTCGCTGCTGCATCAAGTACGCTAATTGCTGCTGAAGGTGCCATGGCCATCAACAATTATATGGATGCAAGTAAGGCAAGTGATGCTTCTAGTAGTAGTTTTGCTACAGAGTCTATTTCTGTAGAGCAACATACGAAAAATATTGATAGTGCAGATTCAAAAAAGACGGATGCTTTAATTGCTGGAGGGACAGCTCTAGTTCAACCTTTGGCCTTTCTTACTAGACCAGGTAAGATCGCTGGAAAAAGTCTTAGTGTTGTAAAAGAGTCTGGAAAGAAAAGTTCTAAAATTGCTGATTCAGTTGATACACCTCTTAGGTTAGTTGATAAGTCTTCTGATGTTTCAAGTTCAACTCGTTTACTACCAAAACCTAAGACATCATCTGTTAAAGAACCTTCAACTTCAGTTAGTACTTATAAGCCTAAGACTAAAGGAACTTCAGTATCTGCGAAGTCTAATTCATCTCGTAGAAAGAGAGCAAGACCATCGCGTAATACTAGTTCTAAAACATACTCAAAAGATAATACTAATACTGGGTCTTATCATAGAAAAAAAGCAAGATCTAAAGCTAAAGAAAGAGCAAAGGCTAAAGAAGAAGCTGAGCTAAAAGCAAAGGCAGATGCTAAGGCCGAGGCAGATTTAAAAGCTAAAGCAGAGGCTGATTTGAAAGCTAAAGCTCAGGCAAAAGCAGAGGCTGATTTGAAAGCTAAGGCCAAGGCAAAAGCAGAAGCAGATGCAAAAGCAAGAGCTAATGCTAAGAAAAGTGCAGAGAAGAAAGCAAGTAGCTCAACTAGTGGTGAAGTATTTAAAACCAAATCTGAAGTTACGGATTATATTTTAAAGAATCATTCTATAGTTAAGAAGCTACCAACAGATGCTGCCAAAGGGTATACATTCAAAACTATTGCTGGTGTTCGTAATGTATTGAAAAATATTACAGGTAAGGACTATAAAGATGTTCCTGCTAAAGAGATCAGGAAAGAAATAAAACGACTTTCAACAATCTTTCACCCTGATAAGATTCAAGGAAAGAATGACTTCTTTAAGAGCACAGTTAAGGATGAAATGAGTATAATCAATGCAATGAAGTCAGCGTTGTAGATAGTAGGTACTATGTTTATAAAGTTTATAACTTTTTTTATATGTTCCAGCATCTTCATGAGCGTGAATGCTAAGAATAGGTTTATCACTTATACTGAAGCATTTGATGTTTTTGAAATTGTTGATGGTATTTCTCTTTGGAAAGAAGGAGTACCAAAAGGTTATAGAGATTACTACGAGAAGACTTTTGGAATCTCTAATACTGATAAGTATATGATTAAGAAGTATAAGGCGCTTCGTGAAAAATATCACTCTGAGTATCCAAAATCTGTAGATTCAATATTCACGGATAGCAAAATATCTTCAGATATTATTGTAAGAACATTTGCAAGTGTGGATACTCTTGATCAGGGTCTCAAGTTATTAAAGAAGAAAAAACTGATGGAGCTTGAAGATATAAAAGAACTTGTTCTTATTTATAAGCACTTTAAGGAGAATATTTCTGTAATTGTTAAAGAAAGCTCTCTCTTAGATTCTGAAGCTAAGAGACTGTCTAAGTTAGTTAAGAAATCTAAGCTTGAAAAAAATATTAAGAAATTAGATAAATTCTTCAATCTTCCTACTAGTAAAATAAAAGGAGGAAGGATTAAGTTAGTTTGGTGGCCACAAACAGAACTCCCATCTGTTTCATATCAAGGTGGGAGAGTAATATTAAGGGTTAATCCAATTAAGCATTCAAATATGCTTGATGAGGAGTTTTTAACAAAGGCCTTAGTTCAATCTCTAATTGTTACTCAAGGTAAAACCGTAAAAGAGAATCTCTCTAAAGTTTTCTTGGCCGAATGTCCTGGAATTAAAGATAAGGGAATAGATAAGACTCTTTGGTTAGAAGTTCCATTGGTTGAGGCCATATCTAAATATTATCTTCCTTTCCAAGTTTTAAAGAAGAAGTTTAACCCTTACTCTATTGAATCTGAGAGTCCTTGGGTTTCAACTTTTTCGAAATTCCTGTATGGCTTGACACAGCATTCCGTAAAGAGAAGGGCCCAGTTTGACCGGGAATTTGTTTCTACTAGTGCTAAATACTGCCAAAACCTTTTAAACCTCTAGAAAATCCTCGAAATTCAGAAATGCGCCCAGAGTCATTGACTCTGATCGCCTTGTAGATCTGGCCATATCTTACTAATATGATGGAACTTTTTTATCATAAATTAGGATTCAAAAATGGATGTATTAAGCTCCCAAATTGACACGAATAGTGCCGACTTCAAAGAGAATAGAGATTTTCACTTAAAGCTAAGAGATGAGTTTCTAGAACAAATCGATAAAGTAAAGAAAGGTGGAGGAGAGAAGTATGTAACTCGCCACCATGATAGAGATAAACTTCTACCTAGAGAGAGAATAGATAGAATTTTAGATGAAGGTTCTCCATTTATAGAGCTTTCTAGTCTTGCTGCAAATGGCATGTATGAAACAGATGTACCAAGTGCAGGCGTTGTCTGTGGTATAGGTCGTGTTCACGGTGTTGAATGTATGTTTGTTGCAAATGATGCAACGGTTAAGGGGGGAACTTACTTTCCAATGACTGTTAAGAAGCATTTAAGAGCGCAAGAGATTGCACTTGAAAACAGACTTCCTTGTATTTACCTCGTTGATTCTGGTGGAGCATTTCTTCCAATGCAAGATGAAGTATTTCCAGATAGAGATCACTTCGGAAGAATTTTCTATAATCAAGCTCAGATGTCTTCTAAAGGAATACCTCAAATAGCAGTTGTTCTCGGTTCTTGTACTGCTGGGGGAGCTTATGTCCCTGCAATGGCAGATGAGTCAGTTATCGTTAAAGGTAATGGAACAATCTTTTTAGGAGGACCTCCTCTTGTTAAGGCCGCAACAGGTGAGGAAGTTACAGCTGAAGATTTAGGGGGTGCATATGTGCATACTCATGAATCTGGGGTAGCCGATCATTATGCTGAAAATGAAGAAGAAGCATTAATTATCACTCGTAATATTGTTGAAAATCTAAATTATACATCTCTTGGTGAATTGGCCGGGCAGAAGGAAGTGAAGTCTTTTAGCGAGCCAAAAGAAAGCATTGAAGAAATATATGGAATACTTCCACACGATACTAAGAAGCCATTCGATATAAGAGAAATTATCTCAAGAATAGTTGATGGTTCTGAATTTCATGAATTTAAAGAGAAATATGGAACTACATTAGTTACTGGTTTTGCTCGTATTCATGGACATCAAGTAGGTATCGTTGCAAATAACGGGATACTATTTAGTGAAAGTGCTCAGAAAGGAGCTCACTTTATAGAGCTTTGTGGTCAGAGAAAAATTCCTTTAGTCTTCCTACAGAATATCACTGGATTCATGGTTGGTAAGCAATATGAAAGTGAAGGAATTGCCAAGCATGGTGCAAAAATGGTTACTGCTGTTTCTACAGTAGAGGTTCCAAAGTTCACTGTAATTATTGGTGGTTCTTTTGGTGCCGGTAATTATGGAATGTGCGGAAGAGCATATCAGCCAAGATTTCTTTGGATGTGGCCAAACGCAAGAATTTCAGTCATGGGTGGAGAGCAAGCTGCAGGTGTACTTTCAACTGTAAGGCAAGACGGTCTTAGAGCGCGCGGAAAAACCGAAATGTCTAAGGATGAGGTTGCAGAATTTGAAAAACCAATCTTAGATAAATATGAAAAAGAAGGAAGTGCATATTACTCAACTGCAAGACTATGGGATGACGGTATTATTGATCCGGCCCATACTAGAGATATTTTAGGCCTTGCTATTAGTTCTTCTTTAAATAGTCCAATCGCTGACACTAAGTTTGGCGTATTTAGAATGTAGGGAAGTTTATGAGTGAATTATACTTATATGAATGTGATGAGCAAGGAGTAGCAACAGTTACTCTAAATCGTCCAGAAATTCATAATGCTTTTAATGACGATTTAATTACAGCTCTAACAAAGAAGTTTAGCGAAATTAGTAGCGATGAGACTGTTAAAGTTGTTGTTCTTACTGGAGCAGGAAAATCATTTTGTGCAGGTGCAGACCTAAACTGGATGAAGTCCATGATTGATTACTCTAAAGAAGAGAATATCAAAGATAGTCAGGCCTTATCTGACCTATTTCAAACTATTAATAACTGCAGTCGTCCAGTGATTGGAAAAATTAATGGTGCCGCTCTTGGTGGTGGCGCAGGTCTAGTTGCTGTATGCGATTATGTCATAGCAAGTGAAAAAGCATTATTTGGTTTCACTGAAGTAATGCTAGGACTTGTTCCCGCAGTTATCTCTCCTTTTGTAGTTGCTAAAATAGGAGAGTCTAATGCGAGAGCTACTTTCTTAACAGGTGATAGATTTGATGCAAGTAAAGCATCAGTGTTAGGTCTAGTCCATCAAGTTAGTGCAGACGGAGAGCTTGATAAAGATTGTGATGAATTAATTAAAAAGTTTGTAAGGCCTGCTCCTAGAGCCCAGGCGGTAGCAAAAGACCTTATAAGAAATGTTATATCTCTTCAGAGTGCAACCTATGAGCAAGTTTCAAAATATACTTGTGAAACTATTGCGGAAAGAAGAGTAAGTAGTGAAGGTCAAGAAGGTATGAACGCCTTATTAGAAAAGAGACGTCCAAATTGGAAGAAGGATTCTTAATGAGTACAGAGATCTTAAGTAAAATAGATAAAATCTTAATTGCTAACCGTGGTGAAATTGCTCTAAGAGTGATGAAGACATGTAAAGAAATGGGAATCAAGTCTGTTACTATTTATACAGAAACAGAAAAATCATATCCACATTCTTACCTAAGTGATGAGAGTTTCTCTCTTGGGATGGGTCCTTTAAGTGAGACCTACCTAAATCATGAAAAGATTATTGAGATTGCTAAGTTAAGTGGAGCAAAGGCGATACATCCTGGATATGGCTTTTTATCTGAAAACTCTACTTTTGCAAAAAAAGTTACTGATGCTGGATTAATCTTTATTGGACCAACTCCTCATAGTATGGAGATCATGGGAGATAAGAAGACTTCGAAAGTTGAGATGGAGAAAATAAAGATCCCTCTTATCCCAGGCTATCATGGTGATGATCAAAGTGAATCAGTTCTAAAAGCTGCAGCAATAGATATTGGGTTTCCTGTACTTGTAAAAGCTTCTGCCGGTGGTGGTGGAAAAGGGATGCGTGTAGTTTGGAAAGAAGAAGAATTTTCTGATGCTCTAGCATCTGCCAAAAGAGAAGCATTGAACTCTTTTGGAGATGATATTGTATTAATTGAGAAGTTTATTCAAAATCCAAGACATATCGAAGTTCAGGTTATGAGTGATACGCATGGTAATCACTTACACTTCTATGAAAGAGAATGTTCCATTCAAAGACGTCATCAAAAAGTAGTTGAAGAAACTCCTAGTATGGCGCTTGATGATAAGCTTAGAAAATCTATATGCGAAACTGCTGTCGCCATTTCATCTGGTATTAATTACAAAGGCGCAGGAACTGTCGAATTTATAATGGATGCTGATGGAAAGTTCTTCTTTTTAGAGATGAACACTCGTCTTCAAGTAGAACACCCTATTACTGAGATGGTAACGAATAGTGATTTAGTTAGATTACAAATTCTTGTTGCTGCTGGACTTGAACTTCCAATGAAGCAAGAAGATATAACTCAAAGTGGTCATGCTATAGAAGTTCGAATTTACTCTGAGGACCCAGACAATAATTTTATGCCGGCCATTGGAAAAATAGGTCATGTTGGCTCTCCAACTCTTAATAATGTACGTCTTGATAGTGGTTATGTTGATGGCAATGAAGTTACGATTGATTTTGATCCAATGTTAGCAAAACTTATTTGTTGGGGTGTTGATAGAGATTCTGCCATCAGTAAGACTCTGCACTCTCTTAACGAAGTTAAGTTTTTAGGTGTAACAACTAACAGAGACTATCTAAAGAGAATTGTAGATACCACTCCTTTTAGAGAGGGAGATACATATACACACTTTATCGATACATATAGTGATCTACTTAAGCCTGTTGAAGCAACTGATTTAGAGATTGCTGCTGGGATTGCTTCATTCTTAACGAGCAATCAAACTGAAGGTTCTACTAAAGTAGAAAACTCTCAAGCATGGAATCGTTTACAAGGATTTAGAAATATATGAAAAAGAAATTAATTATAAATTCAAATGAAGTTGAAATTGATCTGTCTCTTAATAGAGATGGAAAGGTTGAATTTACATTTAATGGTAAACAATATTCTTTTTCTAATCGAAAAGTTGATGCTGTTTCTCAGTATGTCTCAGGAGACTTAAATGCTCTTGTTTCTAGCTTTGAGAACAATTTTATTGTTGATGGTAAAGAAATGACGATTGAATCTCCAAATAGGAGTAGATCAAAAACAAATACTAGTGCTGGTGGGCATATGCAATCACCTATGCCAGGTAAGATACTTCAAGTTTTAGTTAAAGTTGGAGACACAGTTTCAGAAGGGGACTCTTTAATTGTTATGGAGGCCATGAAAATGGAGCATACAATTAAGGCCAATTCAAATGGTACTGTTTCAGCTATTCACTTTAGCGAAGGACAGCAATGTGCAGGTGGAGTTGATCTAGTCGATTTATCTCAAGAGGAAGCATAATGTTTAATAAGTTGCCAAAAAGTGCTCGAATAATTGAAGTCGGTCCTAGAGATGGGCTTCAAAATGAAAAGGTTATCTTAAACTGCTCTCAGAAAGAAAAGTTTATTGATATGCTTGTAGATGCAGGTCTTAAAACTATTGAGGTTACTAGCTTTGTGCGCGCCGATAAAATTCCTCAAATGGGTGATGCTGTTGATTTATATAAAGTAATCAAAGATAAAGATTACTTTGGAGCAGTTCACTTACCAACTCTTGTTCCTAACTTAAAAGGAATGGAGATTGCTGTAAAAAGTGGAGTATCTGAAATAGCAATTTTTACTTCAACTTCTAATACATTTAATCAAAAGAATATAAATGCCACTATTGAAGAGTCTATTGAGAGATTCCGTCCAGTCGTAGAACTCGCTAAGCAGAATGGTATTAAAGTTCGTGGATATATTTCGACTGTTTTTGGATGTCCTTATGAAGGGGAGACATCAGTAGAAGTATTAATGGATTTACTTAAATCTCTTAAAGAAATGGGATGCTATGAAATATCATTAGGTGACACTATTGGAGTCGCTAATCCTCTTCAAGTAAAGAATATTTTAGAAAGAGTATTTAAGGAATTTTCTAGTGATGAGATTGCTATGCACTTTCATGATACTCGTGGTTTGGCTTTGGCCAACATTCTTGCATCATTAGAAATGGGGGCGACTAATTTTGATAGCTCTGCTGGAGGTCTCGGTGGTTGTCCATACGCAAAGGGTGCTACCGGAAATGTTGCCACAGAAGACGTTGTCTATATGTTGGAGAGTATGGGGATATCTACAGGTGTTGATATCAAGAAGCTTTCTGCTGCGTCTGAATATATTTTATCTAGTTTAAATAAAGTATCTGCATCTAAATATCTTACTGCTTATCTCGCATCTGGAAAGTAATATGTATTCAAAACCTTATAAAGATCTTCTTGTTTCTAAAAATGATTTTATTCTCACATTGACGTTAAATAATGAAGCTATGGCAAATGCTATTAGTGACGATATGATTGACTCAATTGAAGATGTCCTATCAGTTGCAGATGAAGATGATTCTGTAAGGTGTATTATTCTAACTGGTGCTGGGAAATTTTTCTGTGCTGGTGGTGATATAAAGGCAATGGAAAGTAAGACTGGAATGTTTGCTGGAGAGCCTAATGAACTTAGATCTAGGTATGTGCGAGGAATTCAGAGAATCCCTCGAGCTATAGAAGCCTTACGTACTCCAATTGTTGCAATGGTTAATGGGGCCGCTATTGGTGCTGGTTGTGATTTAGCAATGATGTGTGACCTTCGTGTATCAAGTGATAAATCTAAGTTTGGAGAAACTTTCTCTAAGCTTTCTTTAGTTCCAGGTGATGGTGGAACATTCTTTCTACAAAGAATTATTGGATATACTAAAGCTATGGAAATGTTCATGACTGGAGATATCTATAGTGGTGATGATATTACGAGAATGGGTCTAAGTAATTATCATGTTTCTCATGAAGAGCTTACTAAGTTTACAGTTGAGCTTGCTAAGAAAATATCATCAAATGGCCCTATCGCTCTTTCTCTAACTAAGATGGCACTTAAGTCTGGAAGAACTTCTGGCCTTAACGATCAATTAGATCTGTTAAGCACTATGCAAGGAATCTCACAGAGAACTCAAGATCACTTTGAAGGAATACAAGCTTTCAAAGAAAAGAGAGCACCAGAATTCACTGGGCGTTAAGCTTAAGTTGACATAGAACTTTTTTAAATTAACAATAGTTTTATAATCTTTTAGAACTGGAATTTATGAAAAGAAGTTTTTCTCTATTTATTACTTTTTTATGCTTCTTTGCTGTTTCTTGTTCTCAAATAAATTATATATCTTCAGATAATATACCTACATATATTTCGCCCAAAGAAAATCATAATAGAAAGGCCTCACATAAAGGCTCACGAGATTTTTATTTGTGGGGGATGGTTCCTGCTGAACATATTGTAAATGTTGATGATGAGTTAGCAGATGATGGACTTTTATCAGCGGCAAGAATTGAAGTCCGTGAGTATCAAGAGTTCATGGATGTTTTTTGGACATATTTGACTCTTGGATTATATAAGCCTGTTCGTTTTGAGATCCGTGGATATGGAGTTCGACAATGAGATATTTATTATTACTTTTCTTGTTTACGAGTTGTTCACATTCTCTTAATTTAAATCCTAAGGGATGCTACTCGAAAGGTTTTGTTAAGAAGTTAGATAATAAGATTTATACAATAGAAAAGAGCATCGTAAGCTTTGGTGAGAGTTCAGAATACTATTTAAAAGATATTTTAGAATCTAAAAAAGTTGAATGTACAAAATTAAAAAATATTAATTATACCTTCAAGACTGGTGCTATAGACTCAATAATAAGTGTCTTACCTTTTATAGAAAGAAAAACGTTAGTTATAAATTATTCAATTGATTAAAGCTCCAAGGATGGTAGCTTTATGCTTAAATGCAAATTGGCCAAGGATGGCCTTTTTCTAATAAATTTATCCCAGTGAGTCGTCGTCTAGACCATCTATTAGGTTCGCAAAGAAGCCTTTTTTGTAGTCATCTGCTTCTTCTTCACTCATGTGCCCAAATGTCGTTCTGTCTTGGTGTACGCAGAAGCCTTCTTTATCTAGTTCATTGATAAATCTACTTACAAATCGGGGAGTTTCTTTTCCGTATATTTTTCTTTCTTTACAGTAGGTCATGATTAGATTTTCTTGTGCTCTCGTTATACCTACATAGCAAAGCCTTCTTTCTTCAGAGATGTCTTCACCATTTTTAATTGTATTTTTATGAGGTAGACTTTCTTCTTCAACTCCGACCATATAGACAGTGTCGAACTCTAGTCCTTTAGATGAGTGAAATGTCATCATAGTTACTTCATTTTTTCTGATATCATCATCTTCGTCTTCTTCAGTATCTTGATTGTCTTGAAGGAGTAGCTTTTCTACGAAGTTCTTTAATGTGGCGTGTGCACCATTATATTTTACAAATCTCTCTGCAGACTCAATGAAGAAGTGAACATCGTTTCTTCTTCTCTCTACTTGCTTGGCACTGTCATATGACTTTTCTATAAATTGATAGAAATTTATATCTTCAACTAATTTACTTATTGCTTGAGGAAGAGGGTGTTGTTCAAAAATTTCTTTAAATTTTGAAATTGTCGATGTGAACTCTCTAATACGCTTTTCTCTGTTTGGATCAACACTTGGATGTTGGTGGAGAGTTTCATATAGAGTTAAGTTCTCTTCTTCTGACTTCTCAAGATACTTTTCAAGCGTTCTTGATCCAATACCTCTATTAGGAACATTTAAAATTCTTCTAAGTTGTAATTGATCTTTTGGATTTAAAATAACCGTTAGGTAGGCCATTAAATCTTTAACCTCTTTCTTTTCATAGAACTTCTGACCACCAATAATTGTATATGGAATCTGATTCATTCTAAAAATTTCTTCAAAAGGTTGTGCCTGTGTATTTGATCTATAGAGGATTGCTATGTCACCAAGGTGTCCACCATTTGATTGGTGCTTTGATACCTCATCAGCAATCACTTCTGCTTCATGTTCAGTATTTGCCATTGACCATAAGTAAGGCTTGCTAGGACTCTGCTTCTGAGACCAGAGAGTTTTATCTCTTCTGTTAACATTCTCTTTAATTACTTTGTTTGCTAGCTCTAAAATAGGGCTAACTGATCTATAATTTTCTTCTAGTTTTACAACTTTTGCACCAGGGAACATTCTTTCAAAGCTTAGAATATTTGTTATATCTGCACCTCTAAATGAATATATCGCCTGATCATCGTCACCAACCACACATAGGTTGTTATGTGTTGATGTTAACCCTGAAATTAAATCAAATTGTAGAGAGTTAGTATCTTGGTATTCATCAACCATTATATACTTAAATTGCTCTGAATACTCTCTGGCAACTTCTGGGAAGTCTGTGAAAAGCTTAACCGTGAGAAATAGAATATCATCAAAGTCTATTGCGTTATAAAATTTTAACTTATCTTGATAAAATTCATAGACGTAATGAGTAGCGTGATCGTATGGATCTTCATCATCAAAGTACTCACTATCGGCATAGTCGTCTGGGCCTATTCCTTGGTTTTTTAATTTACCAATTTTAGACATTATGATCTTTTGATCAAATTGCTTACCGGCCTTAAAACTCTTTAAGGCCTCTCTCATTATTGAAGATTGATCGGCTGAGTCATATATTGAGAAGCTTTTGTGGTAACCAAGCCTTGTTATTTCTTTCTTTAGAATTTTTACTCCTAAAGAATGAAAAGTTGCCATCGTTAGGCCACGTGCCTTTTTTTTACCTAGTAGACCTATGATTCTTTCGCGCATTTCCTTAGCGGCCTTATTAGTAAAACTAACTGCCAGGATTGATTTCTGATCTATGTGAAGATTATCTACCATGTGGGCGATACGATATGTAATGGTTCTAGTTTTACCACTACCTGCACCGGCCAGAATAAGAACTGGACCATCAATTGTATCGGCTGCTTGTCTCTGTGCAGCATTTAATCCACTTAATGAAATCATAGGGTACACAATAGCCGAAATGGGAACCTTCGCCAATGACAAATTAAGAATATAACTAGGCAATAACAAAGGCCGTTGATATACTTTCTCCAAACTGAAATTAAAATATTTGATACACAACTCAATAAATTATAGAGAAGAGGAGTCTTAGCTATGGCAAAGAAGAAGGTAGCGAAAAAAGCAGCTAGAAAAGCAACTAAGAAAGTGGCAAAAAAAGCAGCTAGAAAAGTAGTAGCGATAAAGTCGGCTAAAAAGAAAGCAACGAAGAAGAAAGTTGCAAAGAAAGCGACTAAGAAGAAAGTAGCGAAGAAAGCAACAAAGAAAAAAGTTGCTAAGAAAGTAGCGAAGAAGAAAGTTGCTAAGAAAGTGGCAAAGAAGAAAGTTGCAAAAAAAGCGACGAAAAAGAAAGTCGCTAAAAAAGTAGCAAAGAAAGCAACAAAAAAGAAAGTTGCTAAAAAAGTAACTAAGAATGCAACAACAAAGAAAGCAGCAAAAAAAGCTACTAAAAAAGTTGCAAAAAAAGCTACGAAAAAAGCACCTGTAAAGAAAGCTAAGAAAACAGTAGTAAAAAATATTAACACTGATGCTATTCTTTTTGATTCAATTCTAGAATTAATCAGATCTACTTCTGCTGAAATACCTGATGATATACAAAAGGTTGTTCTTGAAGCTCTTGCTAGAGAAGAGAAGAACACTACAGCTGAATATGCTATGGGAATTATCAAAGCAAATATTGAACTTGCAAAAAGAAAGTCTCAACCGCTTTGCCAAGATACTGGAACTATTTTATTTTATGTATCTCACCCTGCAGGATTTAATCAGACTAAGTTTACAAAAATTGTTCATAAGGCTGTTGTTAAGGCCACAGAGGTCGGTTACCTAAGACAAAACTCTGTTGATTCTTTAACTGGAAAAAATGAGACTATGAATATTGGTCCAGGTCATCCTGACATGCACTTCCACGAGCATTCAAAAAACACTGTTGAAGTTAAGCTTATGCTTAAAGGTGGGGGTTGTGAAAACGTTGGTGCACAATACTCTCTTCCAAACACAGCTTTAGAAGCTGGACGTGATTTAGATGGTGTTAGAAAAGTTATCCTTGATGCGATTGTAAAAGCTCAGGGTAAGGGCTGTGGTCCAGGTGTTCTTGGTGTAACAATCGGTGGAGATAGAGGTGCCGGTTATGTATTCTCTAAAGAGCAATTACTTAGAAAGTTAGATGATACAAATACAGTTCCTGAATTAGCAGCACTTGAAAAAGATATCGTTGAGACTGCTAATAAGCTTGGAATTGGTCCAATGGGATTTGGTGGAAAAACTACTCTTCTAGGTTGTAAAGTAGGAGCACTTAATCGTCTTCCTGCAAGTTTCTTTGTTTCTGTGTCTTACATGTGTTGGGCCTATAGAAGACAAGGTGTTGCTTTAGATAAATCTAATAAAATTAAAAAATGGCTTTACTAAGAGGTAATGATGAAAAGAATAGATTATCCATTTAATAAAGAACAAATTAGAGAACTTCGTGTTGGCGATATGGTTCTAATCTCTGGAAAAATGTATACAGGTAGAGATGCTGTTCATAAGAGATTACATGACGGTACAAAGCCGCCTGTCGATTTTAATAATCAAATTATTTACCACTGTGGTCCAGTTGTTATTCAAGATAAAAAAACTGGAAAATATGAAGTTAAGGCTGCAGGTCCAACGACTTCAATCAGGGAGGAACCTTACCAATGGGAAGTTATGAGAGATCATGGAATTCTTGGTGTTATCGGTAAAGGTGGAATGGGTCCAAAAACATTACAAGGTTGTAAAGACTATGGGTGTGTTTACTTTCACGCAATTGGTGGAGCTGCTCAAGTACTAGCTGAAAAGATAGAGTCTGTTGATAATGTATTCTGGACTGACCTTGGATCTCCTGAGGCTATCTGGGAACTTACTGTAAAAGATTTTCCTGTTGTTGTAACAATGGACTCTCATGGTGGTTCACTTCATGCTGAAGTTGAGAAGAGTAGTTCTGATAAGTTAAAAGAATTTCTTTAGAAAGAGGTTAGAATGAAAGGTTTAAATAAAGTTGTTAATACTTATGATGAGGCCCTTGCTGGTTTAGCAAATGACCAACTTTTAATGGTTGGTGGTTTTGGCCTTTGTGGAATTCCTGAAGGACTTATTGATAAAGTTGCTGAATCTGGAGTTACTGGTCTTACATGTATTTCTAATAATGCAGGCGTTGATGGTTTTGGTCTTGGTAAGCTACTTGAAAAAAGACAGATTAAAACAATGATTGGATCTTACGTAGGTGAGAACAAGCTTTTTGAAGAGTTATTCTTAAGTGGCCAGATGGAAGTTATTCTTACTCCACAAGGGACTCTTGCTGAGAAAATTAGAGCTACTGGAGCAGGGATTCCTGGTTTTTATACAGCTACTGGTTATGGAACTCAGGTTGCTGAAGGAAAAGAAACTAAAGAATTTAATGGAAGAATGTATGTTCTAGAAGAGGCCTACCCTAAAGCAGATTTTGCTCTAGTTAAAGCATGGAAGGCAGACACTCAAGGAAATTTAATTTTCAAAAGTACTGCTAGAAACTTTAACTCAATGATTGCTACAGCTGGAAAAATTACAGTAGTTGAAGTCGAAGAGATTGTTGAAGCAGGTGAGTTAGATCCTAATGAAATTCAAGTTCCTGGTATTTACGTAAATCGCGTAATCAAAGGAAAGTTTGAAAAGAGGATTGAACAAAGAACAGTAAAACAAAACTAAGTAGGTGATGATATGGCATTAAGTAAAGAGCAAATCGCTCAGAGAATTGCTAAAGAGTTAAAAGATGGTTTCTATGTAAATTTAGGAATTGGTATTCCTACTTTAGTTGCGAACTACGTTCCTAACGATATTGAAATTATGCTTCAATCAGAAAATGGACTTCTTGGGATGGGTGAATTTCCAACGGAAGAAAATGTTGATGCTGATTTAATAAATGCAGGTAAGCAAACAGTTACATGTGCTAAAGGCGCTTCATTCTTTGATTCTGCAGAAAGTTTCGCAATGATTCGTGGAGGTCATGTAGACCTTACTGTTCTTGGTGCTTTTGAAGTTGATCAAAGTGGTAATATTGCCTCATGGATGATTCCAGGTAAGCTTGTTAAAGGAATGGGTGGAGCAATGGACCTTGTTGCTGGCGCTGAAAATATCATCGTGGCAATGACTCATGCTAATAAGCATGGTGTATCTAAGATTTTAAAAGAGTGCTCTCTTCCTCTGACTGGTGTTCAGTGTGTGAAGAAGATTGTTTCTGACCTAGCTGTTCTTGAATTAATTGATGGTAAGTTTCATTTAATAGAGAGAGCTCCAGGTGTTTCTGTTGAAGAAATTGTAGAGAAGACTGAAGCTGAACTAGTTATTAATGGTGATATTCCTGAAATGACTTTTAATTAGAGAATTTACCCGAAAACTATAAATGGTTTTCGGGTATATATTTTAATCTAATTTATAAATCACCACATGACTCTTCTACTGAAACATCTTTCTCATATTTCTTTGTCTTAAAATTATAAACATTAGATGTACTCCATTCTAAACACTGAATTGGTTTAGCAAAGTTTATATCTTCAGGCTTTAATTCTCGTGGAATGTCCTTTGTCTTGTAGATACATGTTTTGAAAACAAGGTTTGTATTCTTTGCTTCATCACCTGATATAAAAGAAGTTGAAGGAAGATCTGACACATATACTTTTGGATGAGTAGGGTAATCTCTTAAGATATAATGTTCACCCTCATCGCTGTATGAATTAGGGTTTTCATTCCATCGGTAATAGTCATGTCTACTATCACTTACGTTAGAGCTATTGTAGATAGGATCTTTATCAATAGAGTCTATAACCCATTCTGGATGAATAAATTTATGATAAGAACCAAAGAACTTTCTGGCGATTCCCTTTCTCTTAACACTTTTTCCATTTTTATCTACTGATTCGTTATATACGCAACCTTTTATAAATTGAACGATTCCATAATCTTCAATATGTTTGATATCTTCTGTCTCATAAGAAATATAAGCATTTGTCCCATATGATTTCTCTCTATTACTAGTAACAACATAATCGGATACTTGAAGACTAAAATTTTTCAATGTACACGTATCATTAGCTTCACAGTTCTTATTCGTGACTTCTTTATCGAGCACTATATTTCTTTGAACTCCAGCACTTACATTTAGACTGCTAAGAACTAGTAATAGCGTTAGTGAACTTTTCATTTCTTCTCCTCGTGGGCGTTTGGCGGGAGTATATACTGTATTGACGAATGAATGATGCGTCGTGTAAAGATTTCAAGTCTAACCACTATTATCTCTATAAATGGTAAAGTCCTCCTGTATCTAAACCACTATAAATTCATAGGATGGGCAATGCTAAAGACAATCTTTTCAATATTTTTAATTTCTTCATCAATGGCCTCATCAAACGATGTTGATAGGATTATAAAAGAGAATCAGTTGATAATGAACGATTTTAGCTACGTTAGAGATCTCGATATCAAAGAGAGGACTAAGATTGCTGTGATAGGCGACTATGTTCATCCGCAAGAATTTGAAAGCATAAAAGCTAATTATGGTGAGATTGAAGATAATGGTATTGATGATGATAAAAATGGTTACGTAGATGACTTCTATGGATTTGATATGCAATCTCTCAATGGAGAGTTAAGAACCCCTGTTGTCGGTGGCCATGAGAATGGAATAGTCTCTATTATGGATGCCATTCTTACTAATTTCGATCTCGTAGATAAGGTAGATATTATCCCAATTAATGTCTATTCATTTGATGGTAGATTTGATGATTTTAGATTTAAAAAACTTGCAGACGCAATAGATTACGCCATCGTTAGAGGCGCAAAGATCATCTCTATTAGTCAGGGGATTTCTCTATACAATAAGTATTCATTTCTATTTGTTGATAATGATTTTAATAAATCTATTGGCTATGTTAAGTCGGCCATTGCTAGAGCGAAAGAGCGTGGAGTAATTATTGTCGGTTCTATTTCAAATGATAATACTAGGGATCATGTGATAGAGCCCTCTGTTCCTGGAAACCTTGAAGATGTTCTTTCCGTTGCTAATGTTAATTCAAATGGAGTGATCCAAAGTGGATATGGTAACAATACTGATATTGCTTACTACGGTACAGATATATTTGTATGGGAAGGAAGATGTGATGAGTATGTCAAAGGCTACAAAGATGGGTGTACAGAGTTAAGTAAGACAAATGGTTTTACAAAAGTGACAGGAAGTTCACTATCGACTCCAATTGTAGCTGTTTCTTTAGGGATTTTAAGTGCTGCCGGAGCTGATATACAGATGAATGAAGAGCTTATTTCTCGCATAAAAAAATCATGCTCAAAGAGTATAAAGACAAGTAAAAATATTAGCTCTAGGTGTGTATTCTCTCCAGAGAAGTTGACGAAGAGTTACCTAGACTAAACATACTGCTTAAAAGTGAGCTATAAAAAGCTCACTTTTAACAAAATTTTATCTTACTCACATAGTTCTGGGAATGGAGCTTGAGGTAGAGAGTTACTAGGAATACATTGTCCTTCCCACACAGCTTCTCCTGTTTGCATATTACCAATATAAGTAGAATATCCCATAAACCAAGTAATGACTTTTTCTTCACCAGTTAGTGTGAATTCATTCATAAGTAGTTCTGGAACTTCTCCATCTACTGAGTAGCACCAACCGTGAGAACGCATTACAGTGTCACTTAAGACCTCCATAGCATCTATTCCAAGGGGAGAGTTGAGCATCTGTGAGATTCCAAATTGGCTTGAGAGATTTTGAATAGAGTTCTTCTCCAGAGTGCCTAAACTTAATTCGCCTACTGTTTCGTAACTATCTGTAACTACAGTAGAAAACACAGGACTCTTGCTGCAAGAGTCTACTATTTGAAAATCTAAAGCAAATGTATTTGTGCTTATTAAGGTAAATAGCGCTACTAAGTACTTCATTTTATGTCCTTTTTATGTATTTTTTCAAAATTTATACTATAATGATTAGAGATTGTTCACTCATTGAAGAATTTACAAATATCTCATTTAGAACAGCGATATTTGTCATACTTAAGAACAAATGGCCCATGGTTGGGCCAAGAAATAAATCATGGAGGATATATGAAAAATATCAAATTACTTAGTCTTTTTACATTTCTACTCTTTACTTCAAATTCTTTTGCCGGTGTTCTTGTTGAACCTTTCGTAGGTTTTGGAATTGGATCAGGTGAGTACAAGTCAGGTTCTCAGACTGCTGATAACACTTATACTGGTCCTCAATTAGGAGCTAGATTAGGTTATAGCTTTTTAGGATTAATGGGTGGGCTAGAATATAGAAATACTTCAGGTTCTTTAAGTTATGATTCTCACTCAGGTGGTGGAACTTGGGCCAATAGTGGTACAGATCAAGATTATTCTGGAACAGAGCTTGGTGCATTCATCGGTTATGAATTACCAATTCTTTTAAGAGCATATGTTGGATACACATTTAGTACAAAATGGGAATTAGATAACAATGCAGCTTGGCTTGGAGCTTCTGGAGATGAGCTTTCTGGTAACACAACAACTCTTGGTGTCGGTTTCACTGGACTTCCATTCGTAAGTTTAAATGTTGAATTTAGAATGATTGCACTTGATAAATTTAAAGATGCAAGTGCTGGAACAGAAACTACTGCAGATTACAGTTCTAATGAAGTAGTGTTTGGTGCTTCTCTTCCTCTAGACTTTTAGTTTTAATTAAAGTGAAGACTAGTTCCTAAGGGACTAGTCTTTTTTTCATAATTATATCTTTTTTAGTATCTTCAAAATTTGTTCTATTCCATACTGATAATTGTTTTCCTGTTTGTGCATCTACTTGTGCTTCAAAACTATTAGGAGGAGAGTCTTTATCATTCTGTATAGTAACCTGTACTTGTTCTATGTAAGTTGCTTTACCTGCAATAACTCTAATTATACCTAAGTTCTTTTTTATAAAAACCTTACTGTCTGGTCCAAGCTTACTTAATAACTCATCAGCGTATATTTTTTTCCAATTACTATTAGGCTTATTTTCAAATAATGTATTTTTATCAATTTTACCAAGGACCTCTCTATTTGTTTTCTTATCTCTTGGTCTTGGAATTGAAGCAGGTTCTCTTTTCTTGTCTTTTGTAAAAGAGTCAGAAATTATTCGTGCTTTTTTCTTTTCTTTATAAGTTGTTTGGTGAACATTTGTTCCTTCTGGGGACTTGTAGTAAGTTTGCCAACTTTTATCTTCATTTGCGTTCATTATCTTTACAGTGTAATAAACTGGAATTGAGAGTATGGCTATAAATAGGATGTTCTTAAATAATTTCATTAATCGATTACCGTGAATTGAAAGTTAATAACTCTGAAAGGGTCTGCTCCTGAATATTTATAATCTTTATACTCATCTCCAACTTGTTCAAATGGAGTATTTACATTTGATGTATAAGTGTTGCCAGTATCATCACTTGTTATATTGTGACAATCTTCACAGTTAGTGAACGATGCCCTCAATCTACAGTTAACAGTCGTTCCTGGTGGAATTGAAGGACTTACTTCTAAAAAGAATATGTTACTTGCTTTGAATTCATTTTCTCCATTGCTATCAACTAGAGTTTCTGCCCACGTTTTCTTAGGCTCAATTCTTGAGTACCAAGCAACATCTGCACCCTTTGGTGATCTAATTAAGCAGTCCTTAGTAGAGCTTGAACCACCTAAACACTCTGTCGCTTCAATTGCTCTTGAGGCCATAAAAGTTTCTTGGCTGACCCATACTGCAGCATCGTCCTGGATATCCTGGAAGAAGCATACTGGTTCAACAGTTTGAGAGTCTAGAACACCAACGCCGTTATCAAGGGCTTCTTCTGCGCATCCTGGATAATTCGAAACTGAAGCACCACCTTGACTCTCGCTAGGGAAGTTATCTTCAAAGTTATTACAAGGTTTACCGTCTTGCATATGGTCCCAGTCGTTAGCTAAAATTCTAACACCGGCCATTGTACTATTTGAGTTATTATAGAGATTAAGTAGTATACCTACGAGCTCACCCGGGCTCACTTGTCCATTACCATTGTTATACTTTAAATTTCCATTTTCAAAAATAGTTGTACTTAGTGAGCCATCAATAAATCCGTTTGTTAAACTCGTAGCTGCTGCGTTCATATCTGAATAGCTATCAAAGATAAACGCTTTTGAGTTTCCAGATCTACTATCAACTAGCAGTTGGTTCTTTTTAATTAAAACTGTCTTTTGTCTATTTAGTTCTTCAACATTTTGTATCGTTTCCGCAAGAGATCTACTACCGTTCATGTCATAGTTTTTAAATAAAAGTAAGCCGTAGTCATCGAGCAATTGCTCTAATCTTTGAATATTATATGAATTGAAATTACATAGGCTTGAGTCTGTTGCTAGGGAAGATTTAACAAACCTAGAGAACGTTTGAGAAAATCTTCTATAAGTAATAGGTTTATTTTTTTGAAGCCATTCTTTTGCATTCTCTGGAGTATGGTTAACACCGTAAGTTGCAGCGCCTTCTATTCCTATAGATGAGAAGTCACCTAAGTAGGCCATTGTTTCCATTAATAATCTGAATGTAAAAGTTCTAGCATATGAATTATTGAATGAGCATGCAGTCTGTAGGTCTTTTGTAAACGCGACTAGGAAGTGAGACATGATTTGTCCGGCATAGTGAATTTCTTCATAATTTTCTTCAGGATTATTTGGATCATACCCTAGGTAAGTAGGATAGGAGAGTCTTCCTTCTGATGTCTCACTTATTCCTGCTACGTGTAGGTCATCACTTTCTTCCATTGGTCTACTTAAATTTAAGAATCGCCCCATAGACCATTCTCCAACGTGAGCTCGGCCTGTCATATAGTAACTGAAGTAATCAGCAATTCCTTCATTTATGGCCTTACCTTCATCGTACGAGAAGTAACCTAAATTTGAATCAATTGCTACTGTTCCACTTGCTCTAGTTCTAAAGTTCATGGCGTTGTGAACAAAGGCATGTCCTAGCTCATGATAAAGAGTCGTAGGGTCTTGAACAAACTTTACATCTTCATAAATACTGTCAAAACCTAAACAAATTGAGTAAGTCGAAGGACTAAAGAATGCATTATTTGGTAAGTCATCACAAAGGGCATAGCCTCTAAGAGGTGATGTTTCCCAGGTTGATCCACTTGTAAATAAGCTCATTGGAAGTGATGTAGATAAACCAGATGGATTAGATCCATAGTATGTTGAGTAAGTAGATGAAAGATCAGTATTATATTTTGAAATCATCCAGTTCATATGTGTGAACATTTGTACTTGATCAAATTCAACTGTGCTAGTGTCAAATGCCCACTTTTGGTTCGTTGATTGATATAGGCTAGTGATACTGTCTTTCTTTACTTCAAAGCAATGTGGATCGTCTACACATGTCTTTTGTAAATATTGTCCATCAATAACAAAATCTTGAGAAGTTTTAAGTAGTGAGTTCAGATTTACTGTGTGATCTAGTGAAGAGTTTCCTGATAATATAATAGGGTTGTCATGTAATACTCTTCCATAGCCAATATTTACTGAGGCCGAAGTATTAGCAACTCCTCCTGAAGATGAACTTGATCCACCACTTTGGCTAGGAACACAAGAAGTTAAGCATAGTGTATACGCAACAAGAGCAGACATAAATATTGTCTGCTTCTTTATTTTTAAATTGAACAATCCGTTTCTTTTTAAATCTTCCATGTATTTTCCGTTAACGTACTATTTATTTACCGAAGCCTTGTTGACCACTATAGTCAGCCCCTCCGATTTGCTGCATTTGTTGAAATAAACCTTCTACTGTTCTTTGACTGCTATTAGCGGCCTGACATTGTGAGTTTTGAGTTACTTCACCAATCTTTTTCCACTCAGCTGAAAGTGAGTTATCTGTTACACTTGCAATTGCTCTGTCTGCTGACTTTGTTGAGTCTTGCATAGAGTTAAGGTTGAACTCGTACTTTTCATTAAAGCAGCTTTTCTTTTTTGAATCTTTACAGTCTTCAACAGCTGCGATAATTGCATCATTCTTATGAGCTGCACAGAAGTTATCATCTGAGTCTTCGAGCTTATTTATAATACTATTTAGCTTGTTTGCTATCACACTGTTAGCTTTTCCAGTTGTTTTGAACTTATCTGCACTTAGTGAGCCTAGTTTTATTCCTGAAAGACCGTCTTTGCTGATCCCATCTGCGGCGTCTTTAAGAGCTTGTTCTTTATCTGTGCTAACAAGACTTTTTGCATCTTTACAGTTTTCTTTGTCAGACGCTTTCTCTAGTGCATCACAGTTTGCAGACTCTAACTTACTTGCATAGTCATTAATTTCTGTTTGAGTAATCTTTGATTTACCATTTATTAATTCTTTTATGTCTGCTTTGTAATCGTCTTCAGTTCTGAAGTCATTTTTAGCAATAGTTTTTTGTAGAGGTTTTGCTACATTCTTATAGAAATCCGATTTCTTAATTTCTTTATTTAAATCTGAATCATCTCCAGATTTAATATATTTTGTTAGTTTAGACTTATACTTTTCTAGATCCGTTGGTAGAGCATCCATTGCTGTTGCCGTAAGATCTTTGATCACATCATCTACATCGTTATCATTTTCATCACAAACTCTCGCTAGAGTAGATGGATTTTTTGGTGTGTCATCATCATCTTCTGTACCTTTCTCTCTTTCATTATTTGCTCTAGCACAAAGTTTTCTATACTCAGTTACTCCGTATTCTGCTTCATTTGATATATAGTTTGCAACACCACCAACTGTTTCATAAAGTGCTTGAGCAGAGTAGTCTGACTCATCACAACCAGCTGCAGGGTTTAGATTTCCAAGTTGTTCGTATTTCTGGCAAAATTGGCCAACTTCACTCATTAGCTCTTGCTGAGTTTGTTGCATTTGCATGTTTTGTGCGTTTACAAATTCTCTATATCCCGATTCTGCATTTGAACAATTTGTTGCTAAGTTTTCCCATTTTGATTTTTGAGTCTGAATAGCATCCTTTTGAGTTGCAATATAATCATTAACAACATTTGTAATCTCACCAGATTGCTTTTGAAGAGTTTCTTTTAATTTGGCAATCTGGTCTGGTAGGTTATCTAAAAAGTTCAGAGATCCTCCACCAAGTAGATCAACTCCAAATTCACTTTCTTCATTTCCTGGCATTTCAATAAATAGCCCTTCAGGGTAGCTAAAGTTTGCTCCTGGGAAGTATTGCTTTAAGTAATCAGCATCAGCTAATACTTGTGCTTTAACTTGAGCAAGGTAAGCTTCTTGTCTTGCAACAAGTGCTGTAACATTCTTATTGTATGTTGCTTGGTAGGCCTTTATTTGAGCTTTCTTATTTTCTACTAATGTATTAGCTTCAGAGAAACATGATTGAACTCTTCCTGAACAAGTTGAAGCATGCTTTACACAAAATGCATCACTTCCTTGATCGAAGATGCCTTCTTCAGAACAAGTATTTGTAGTCTCACTTCTACCTGAACAATTAATTACTGAATCATAGATTTGATTACCAATAGTTGCAGCAAATGTAGACTCTAGTTCTTTAAGTTCGTTTAGGTAGGTCTTTGCTCTCGCAACTTGTGTCTGTTGAGATACTTGTCCAGCCTGGCCTGTTGAAAATGTATCATCTTGAGTATATTTCTGCTCACACTGAGTAACTGTTTCTCTGAAGAGACCATATGGAGTTGTTGTAATAGTTTGTGCACTACTGTTTTTATATTGGATTGAGATATTTGAACTACTATATCTATTATCTAGTTCTTGGATTTGTGCCATTTTGTCTTCTATGAACGCATCAGAGTCTAAAATGTTTTGTAATGCGATTTTATAGTTTGATAGAGCTGTTGATTTATCACCACTTCCACCAACTCTTAATGATTTAAGAATTTGTTCTGGTGAGATCGCAACACCTTTATCTTCTAGAGTCACACATTCACTAATGTATTTCTTTTTAAAATAGTTTTCTGCATCGTTTGTAAAGTTTGCGAAGTCTACGCCAAAGTTGCTATCCATTGTTGGAATTTCGTAGCCAGGGATAATTTTAGAAAGTTCGCTTTGAATACTATCTACTTTACTATTCATTCTTGATATTTCTGTACTTATAACGCTTATAACAGGAGTTGCAACACCCATTCTTGTTAAGTCTACACCGTTAATAGATTGTTGACCTGCTGAAACGTCTTTTCTCCACTGGTCAATTCCTTGTGATTCAATCTGAGCTTTTATAGTTTGAATTTGTGCATTTAAATCACTTTCAATTTGAGGCTTATTTGTAACAAAGTTTGCAGCTTCTTTGTTAACACTTGTAAGGCCAACCTTTATACCGTTCAGTCCACCTTTCGCTGCAGATGCTAGAGTTTCTGGACCAATGATATTTTGACAAGCATCAGAGAAGTAATCTGAATAATCTCTTGTTTTAGCATCTATATCGCCACTACCACCACCAAATAGCTCAGTGTTAGCATCTTCCATATCTGCAAGTAGTTTTTTATTTTCATCTCTAAAGAATTGAGATTCTTTTTCTATTTTAGCTTTTAGTTCTTCAAGTGAGTTTAATCTGTCTTGAAGAGAAGTAACCATGCCTTCTTTTGCATCTTCTAAACACTGAAGTCCTACTGGATATGATGTATTTTGAGCAGTTGATAATAATTGCTCGTACATTGAAGTGTAAGTAGTTGCTAAGTTCTTATATTGCATTGCCTGATTGAGGCCTGTTGGGTCAGTGATATTATCTTCACAAATACCTACTGGAAAAGCAGATTGTGCTTGTGAAATTTTACAGTGTGGAAAATACTTTGCTGAAATAACTTGTGGCTGAAGAGTACTCATTTGAGCAGCAACTTGATTTGTGGCCATTGTTTGCTGCATCGATTGTTGAGCAGTTTGAAGAGCCGTGTTCATTATTTGCATTGACTGATCTACCCAGTTTGGATCTTGAGCCGAAAGACTAATAGGAGAATAAATTAGCGCACAGATTGACGCTGTCGCAGATACCTGTCTTAATAGGTTCTTTTTATTTCTCTTTTGACGTCTGTTAGTTTTCATTTTTCTTTTCCTTAAATATCATCGAAAAATCTTTGGTATACACATTTCACTGTCTTATCGGATTTTTGAGTGAAATCATTAAGTTTCTACTTATTATTTTAAACGCATAACGCCTAGAGCCAAAGAACTGTTCTTCTATGAGCAATATTCTTGGCATTATGACCTTTTACTGTAGAATATAATTAATGATTCTAAGGACTTCTGATTTGTCATCATTCTCTATAAAGTGATTTTATTCACTTGTCGTATGCCAGATATATGTGGAGTTTTAGTGTCATTGATGTGATTACAATAAGTTGAAATATAATACTCCAATGAAGGTAAGTATCTGATAATATGAAAGTTTTAATTATTCGCTTGATAGCATGGTTCTTAGATTTTGCTATATCAATTGTCTTTTTTAACTATTTACTCTCTTTTGATGTTTTCATAGGGATTAGAGAACAGATTATCCAAAACTTCTTGGGACTCTCTTTCTCTCCAGTAAATTCAAATATTCTATCAAATATATGTCTTATCTACCTTTTAACAACTTCGTTTCGTTTTTATAGCTGCTTAATCTTTGGTAGATCAATTTCTCAGATGTGTATTGGGATAAAATCTAAAGATGGATTTGTTTGGTCAAGAATAGGGGGAGGTCTTAGAAGCTTTATTGAAATTCTTTTCCCGTTATCTATGCTGGACGCGGCTTTTCTTTTGAGAAATCAAAAAACATTAAAAGAAAAGATATCTGGCACTAGGTTAGTTTATAGATCTAGCTTCATCTCTAAAGTACTTACATCTTTCTACTTTGTTATTGTTCTCTTTGTAACTGTAGGATCACCCTTATTACAAAATATGACTTTTGTAGATGGGGTAGAGTTAGCCTTTTCCAAAATCAAGCTAGAGAAAATAGACAACAGAACAGACTTCTCTAAATTTAAGCATTATCCAAGTGATACATTTAAGTTGAGCTCATTTAGCTCCATGAAAGATAGTAACCTTGCTCTCATTCCATCTTTTGAAATAACTAGAGAAAAAAACAAGAAAAGGATAAGGCCTTATTTAGTAATTTATGACTTAGAGAGAAAGGTTCAAGGAGATCTTAGGCTTCAACGTAGATTCTCTTTGTTAAAAGTTATTCAAATTGCAAGTAAGTATGATCCATTGTTTAGTGTTTTTTACCCTGAGTTACAAAAAGTTATTAATAAGCCAAAAGAGCACTACGGTATAAAGAAATATGAGTCATCTTTTGGAGATAAGAAATTACTGAATCCAATCGCGAGAAAAGAAGTTCAAGATTTAATACAATCATCATTTGAACTATCATTTAATAATCTATTTAAAAGTGTAACAGAAATAGGGCCCTTTATTTCGGGGCACATTAAAATAAGAAACTTACTACTATCTCTAGTCGACTCAACTGTTCCTCCTACTGTCGATATAGTTAAACTTGGTAATTATAATTTTCTTCGACTTAAACAAACTTTTGAAGACGCATCTGATGGTGAAAAGAGTTATAGAGAATCATATATTCCAATTGAGACGCTCAATAGTAGTATTATAACAATGGAGTGGGGAACTACTGTAAAAGATGCACTCGCTAGAGAGAGCTTCAAGTCTAAGTTCTTAGGTGCTAGTAAGTGGTTTTTTGATTATAGTTCTGTATTCAAGCTCCCTGAAGAGGATGACAAGTTTAGTGCATTTTCAATTTTAGACCATTTTAGTGATCTTACAATGGATCAAGTCTCTAGAGAGAAATTAGAAAAATATACTTTTACCTATTTCTCAGAACTAAGTACTCAAAGTATGAAGTCTGGCGATGAAGCTCTTCAAAGCTCATTAATAGCCAGTATGAATAGGCTAATTTTATTAAATAATTACGCAAAGGCCAAGTCCAAAGATAAGGACGCTTTTAGTAATAAGTTTTCTAGACTTATGAGCAATTTAAAAGAAGCTCTAAAGAGTAAGAATAAGAAATTTTTTGAGGTTAAATAGATGAGTATTTTAGATGCAATTATATACGGGATAATTCAAGGTTTAACTGAATTTTTACCAGTCTCTAGTAGTGGTCATCTTGCTCTTCTTCCAAGTCTATTAACAATAAAAGATCCAGGTGTAAGCTTTGATTTGGCCATGCACATAGGTACAGCTCTTGCTATACTATGCTATTTTTTCAAAGATATATGTTCTTTATTGATGAATGCATTCCTCTTACTAGACTTAAAATCTGAAATGACTGTAGCAAAGAGACGCTCATTTCATATGATTATTGCAACTTTTTCAACTGCTGTGATTGCTCTTTGTCTAAAGGACTTTGCCGAAAACTATGGACGTAATAACTCATTTATAGCTGCGAACCTTATTGTATTTGGACTTCTCATGTGGATAAGTGACTCTTTCTTTAAGGAATCTTCTGATGAGGTTCTAGTTAGAGAGGGAAGTTGGAAGAAGGCACTGCTGATAGGTTTTTTTCAATCTTTCGCTCTATTTCCTGGCGTTTCTAGGTCTGGGATTACTCTTACAACGGCACGATTTTTACAAATTTCAAGAAATGAAGCTTCAAGGTTCTCTTTTCTTTTATCTCTTCCTTTAATTATTGGAGGGTCCATTCTTAAGGCACCTGAAATCATAAAAGGTAATGAAGCCTTTGATTTAATGAGTTGTGGTGTAGGTGTGATTGTAAGCTTTGTAGTAGGGCTTCTAACGATTCACTACTTTCTAAAGTTTATACAGAAAATTGGACTAATTCCATTTTCTATTTATAGGCTTATAATAGCAGCTTTTGTATTGATGATTCTTTAGTTTGTACCACAGTCAAATATCTGTAATACATCTCCACTTGATTGAGCAAGCTCTTCTGGAATACAGTAAACTTGGTTATTCCATCTTAAACCTTCATTGAAGATTTTTGCTTTACCATTAAAGTCATTACTTAAGTCATTACCATCAATGAATCTCTTAACTTGCTTATCACTTGATTCATGACCAGGAACTTTTAAGTCTGTGTGAGCGATTCCGTATCCTACATAACCTGAAGCACATGCTTCAACTTGACATGCAAGTTGTTGAACTGTCGAAGCATTCTTTATGTAGCCTGTGTCTTCATCAATTAGGTTTTCTGAAAGATTCTTTGCTTCCGAAGAAATATAACGATTAAAGAATACTGATAGGTTAGTGTAGTTCTTTAGTGCACACTTATTTGTATCTGGGTTAATATTTCCTGAACAGCAATAGCTAGGGTCTGCACCTTCTTCCATCTCTGTTCCAAGTGGCTGACAACAAGTAAATTCATCTTCAGAGAAAATCTGTTTCTTAGATGAGAAGTTATTTAAATCATTTGCTGCCAACTTATTATTATCATACTCAGTTGTTGCACCATTAAGAACAAAACCTGGGATTGTTTCAGCTGAGCCTGATAGACTAGAATTACTAGATAGTACTGAACATCTTAAACTAGTATCTGAACTATCTTCAATTGCAACTTGACCAACCCCAAGAAGTTCAAATTTTGCAAACCATTCTAAATAAACATTTGCTTCAGTAGAAGAAATAGATCTCATATTACAAGCTGGGTCATCTGGTTCGTCAACTCCATCGACACCGCAAGTAAACCCTGATTGTGCTCCAGGTGCCCAGTTAAGACATCTAAAGTTAGTCTTATCGATAGTCTGCATCTTTGATGGTTCCCATTTATGTCCACCACCGCCATTAGTTGAGTCAAAATTTCTTACCCAGTTTGCACTACAGCAAGTTCTTTGAGCAACTTCATTTAATGTGTTGTATTGCTTTTTAAGTTCACTTGAGTTTCTATTTCCACCATCAACTTCTGCAATTTTTAATTGAGGATAATTAGTAGAGTCTAGTTCCATATCATCAATAGCAGGAGCAATCGCAGTATATCTTCTTGGATCATTTATAGGAATATCAACACCAGGAATAGAGCTTGTATCAGGTGAAGTTGCATCACCATAGATTTCATTAGAAATAGTAATTGTGTTGCCAATTAAGCGACAGCACCTGTTGTTTTTAGGGTCATAGCTTTCATCTGTCTTTGGTGTTTCTTGTGAACAGACAAGAGTACTTTTCCAAAAACTAAGTTCTGAATCATGAACACCAACTTCTGAAGCTGAAGAGATAGAAAGTGTTTTATCAGTAATATACTTATTAGCTGCACATTCAAAATTGTTACTACAACTTGCTCCTGGAGCTCTTAGACATCTATTATTTTGAAGTGTTTTAGTATTGATATACTCTACATCAAAGTCTTTAGAAAGCTCGGCAATAGAGTTGAAAGATGCCAAAGAGTTAGTTGAAACATTTTGACTTCCTGCTAAGGCCTGGATTGTTCTATCAGTATTAGATAATTGAGCGTCAGTAGAGTATTGTACATAGTTTCCTGATTGATCTAAAACAGGGCAAGAGCTTAAGTAGTTTGGTTGAGCTAGGTTGAATTCAGAGCTAGTCATTCCTAAACCGTTTGCTTTGTCTCCAAGGTGGATAAGATCAGGTTCTGCGGAATTTTGATTTTCAACAATTTGAGAGTCAATGTTCTTTCCTGGAATACACATTCCTTCTACATTTAACTGTTCGATATTTGTTAGTACTTGATCACTGATAACGTCAGTTCCATTATAGTCATATGGTCTACCAAGAGTCTTAGTTGAAAATCCAAATATATCTTCAACTTCTGAGCTTAATACTTCTTGCGCAATAAGGTTCTTAGCTGACTTGGCATATCTTGAAATTTTTGTATTAAATTTACTTTTCTTCTCTGGAGAAGTGAATGCCTGACAATATGTGTTTGCTGAACAAGAGAATAACTTTGAATTATCAGTCTTGTTAAAAGTATCAGCAGCATTAACTATATTGTTATAGTTTTCCTTACATGCTGTTCCTTGATCTCTATAAACGCATCTCTTACTTGGTCCACTTGTTGTTCCATTAATAGCAATAAGTCTTAAGAAGTTTTGCTGGCCTGGAATCTCTTTTGCATTTTGATCAAAGACAGGCCATGGTGTTTGCATTGAATTTACATTTGCACAAACATAATCAAACCCTAGAGTTGATGAGCAGTCAGAGTCTGTATCACAAGAGTGATACTTCTGGCATTGTGCTCCATCACTTTCGTAATCACTCTGGATGAATGAACCTGAGCTTGGTGTTGTAGAGGCATCACTTACATCAACGCTATAAGTACTCTCAAGAGTTACATCACCATAATAGGCATTAATGGCAAGGAATAATTTATTTGTTGTTGCCTTGATTCTTCTTTGATTTCCAACTGAGAACCAAGTCACTCCATCAAATGAACCGATAACTGATCCATAATCAAAGCCATACCAATCTCTCTGATATCCATTTGCAAAGTAGAAGTGCTGTGTGGCCATTCTATCTTGCCTCTGAGTTTGTCTATCAGCTTTAGGAACATGAGAGAAAGGGATCATTGTTGCAGGTACAAAACATGCTCTACCAAATTTTAAATCGTGAGCCCTAATCTCTGAACTCTCTGGATCTGTAGCATATGGATCTGGGAAATAGCCTCCACCTTTAAAGATAAAGTTGCTTGGGAAGATTTTCGCTAAACTGCTGAAGTAGTCAGTTCCACAATAGTAACAACTTGAAAAAGTACCAGTGTTTACAAAGATATCGTAAGTTTTACCCTTTGTTACTGAAACCTCTTTAGCTTCTTTTGCAGCGCCAGATTCTCCCGTAATACTTCCGTATATTTCATTAAATCCAATATGAGTATCGATATTATTTGGCTTTGTTAAATCACCATTTGTATATTCAAACTTCATCCCTTCTTGAACAGGTGTATCAGTTGTTACATCTTGATGTTCAACACCACCATCTTGATCAAAAAATCTTACAGGAACAGTTTTAGCACTCAGAAGCACTGTTTGTTGAAGAGGTGGCTCTGATGTATCTGGTTGAGGGTAAGAGCATACAAAATCTTGCACAAGATTGGAGTCTGTCTCAAAAACTGGTTTTAGTGAACAGCTTAAGTCTGGACATTCACACATTTCACTAACTTCTTGAAGTGCTACAAGTTTACTATTTAAGACAGGGTAGGCATCTAGGTCTACATAATATGTTATCTTAATAACTTGAGTATCAAAGATTTGAAAACTATCTTGAAATTCTATAAACGATGGGCTTGAAATTGTAGCGACCCAGTCAGTTCCGTTTTGAACAATTGAGTCGTCAACATTTACAGCAATTGTTCTTGTTCCATCTGCATAATAAGGAAGAAAGAACTTTTGAGATGCTGGGAAATGATCAGAAGGTAATCCTTCGTCTTGCCCTTGAACATAGTACTTATCACACTTTGCAAGTGTTGACCCTACCAGTTCACAACTACCATCAATTTTATAAGTAACTTTTAAAGTATCATTAGTCTCAGCTGTTGTTATGTTGAAATTTACTTGCTGTGAATCTGTAAGTGTATCATTTCCTGAAAGGTCACCACTTGGACCAATCGTAATTCCTGATCTTACGTAGGCATTGTCTTTAAAATAATCAAGTCCTGCATAAGTTATTTCATGAATAGAGTGGTTTGGTAGTCCAACTGTTCCATAGTAGTCAGTATTAAAGTTTCGATCATCTTCAAGAGTTAATACAGTAGAAGACTTTGTTGAAATATTTTCGACAGTTGTTGTACAGTATGAAACTTCACCAAGCTGTGGAGTTGTACATTTATAAAGCTCATATAAGTATTCAAGTCTTTCTTGAGCAGTTGCGGCCGGGTCAGTAATTGGTGGTATATCTGGTTCTGGTGTAATTACAATAGGACACATGTAAAAATACTGAGGGTAACTTCCATAAGATGTAGGATCAATATTGACTGCAGCAAGTGCAGCTAAGTAATCTGCATCGCTTGTATCCACATTACTTCTTATCGCTTTGTCATTAACACACTGGCCTTCAACACAACAATCATACCCTTGAACAGAACAAGCAGAAGAGCTAGTACATGTGATATTAGGATCACCTGGATTACTTACTGTATTTGAAAAAATTAATTGAAGTGCATCTGTATCTACATCTGTAACAACATTTCCTGCGTCAGATAGTAGTTGAGTTTGAGAACTTTGAAATAAACCTGCAGAGCAAGTAGGACATACATCTGTAAGAGTGTAGACAATTGACTTTGTAGCATCTAAACCTGATAGAGTTGTTTGAACTCCTGGGCTCTGACAAAAAGTCCTATTCATACTTTCATCACCAGGTGATATCAGGTAATAGTACTCTTGTGTATTTGTAGAAAAGTTATAAAAGTATTGAGGTGTAGCCGTTGTTACTAGGTAGGTATTCGTTCCGCTTGTATATGAAAATACTAAACACTTACTTGAAGTTTTATTTCCATTTTTAATATAGTAATCAATTTGAGCTCCACGTAGGTAGAAACGATCATTGAAAGATACTGGTACAGTAATACCTGTTTCAGATTGAGTAGAACCTTCTTGAAAAAAATTATTTGAGCTTGAGAAGTCTGGTGATGTAGGCTCTAAATCTTCGTCTTCTGTTGATACAGTACTAGAAGTACTTGTTCTCTTGTTGCCACTACCTGACTCAACACAACTTGATGCCATAGTGAGGGCACTCACTAAAAATATTGCTTTAAAAATGTTCCAAATTCCGTTTTGTTTCATCTCTCTAATTTCCTACAGCCTACTCTTCGGAATAAATTAAGCTGACCTAAAGGAAAGGACCAAGAAATCCTTAATAATAGGTAAGATTAGCCTCTATTCTAATCTAACTTTGTGAGTTCTCTGAATTGGTGAGTAAGTAGCATAATATCAGTAAGTTAGGTCGTAGTGAGTTTTTATTTATCGGCACTAATTATGGCCATAATCATGGCCGGCACCAGATTTGCTCCATATTGGTTATGAATAGTTAATCATTTGATATTTAGTTGTCTAAGGCCGTCAAACTTTGGTCAATGTCTAAATAATTGTCATAGGTGAAGTATAGCGATGAAGTTATTTTTCTTAATTCTTATATTCTCATTACAGTCTATGGCTATCGAAGTATTTGATGGAAATGGACAGTTATCAGTTGAATATAAAAAAGTAGAACTTTCTGAGAATACACATTTTAAATTAAGTGAGACTTGGAATGTTAAAGTTAATCGATTCTTAGGTGCAGGAAATACTACAGATATTTACTCTGTTACTAAGATTGGTGAAGAAGTTGAATACGCCCTTCGTTTACCAAAGAGTGATTTTCATTATATCTATTCTACAAATCAGCTTTATCCAATTTTAGAACATTACAAAATTAAAATTCCTAAAAGACATACGACTATAGACTCAAACTTTATTCTATCTGAAGTTGTAGAAATTGCTTTTGACATGAAGACATTCTTCATAGAGACAATAGAGAGCAATGATAAAAGAATTGTAGAAGAGGCAAGGGAAGCATTACTAAACTTTGCGAAAGATACTGCAATGTTTGAGTCTATTGGAGACTTTAATGGAACTCAACTTGTTTACTCTAAAGAAGATAAAGCTTGGCTACTCTTAGATTGGATGAATTCCTATGAACTATTTAATCCATATAGAAATCAATTTTTAATCACTAAAGAAAATATTTCTAACTTAGCTAATTCAAGAAGTATGAGTGAAAAGGCACTGTCCCTATTAGATGAACTACGTTCAGTAATAAAAGAAGAAAGGCTTACTCTAGAGGAGCGAGATGAAAGATTTTTTAACTCTCTTAGCTCCTTGAGTTCTGACAAATTTAAAGAGGCTATTTCATTTCGCTGGAGTACTAGAATATTCAAAGATAAATTTAAAGAAGAGTATTTAATAAAGAAAATTAATACAATTGATAATCTAGAATTATCTAATAAGGATTTTAAAGAGATTAAAAGATTTTTTAAATTTTATGATCGTGAATCGGAGCCTTTACTTACTCTTCAACTAAAATTATCAAAAACAAAAAAAGATTTCGTAAAGACTATCTTAGAAGATAATACACTTTTTAGTTTTGCTAAAAGAGATATCTTAGAGACGACTAAGCATCACTTTATTGAGCTTGGTGGAACTCTTGAAGAACTAAGTGAAATAAAAAAACTTCTAGATAAAGACCTAAGTACTTGTAGAGAGAGCATGAAGTTGTTTTTTTAGTGACCTCTAATTAGCTCTAATAGTTTAAATAAACCACTTCTAGAAAAACGCTCTTTTAATCCAATTCGATCACCTTTGTGATAAACCATTGTTGAAGAGTTTTCATTCTTTGTAGCCCATCCAATTCCTACTGTGCCCACTGGTTTAGTAGGAGTGCCTCCTCCTGGACCAGCTATGCCAGTGTAGGAAATAGCAATGTCACATTCAAGAGCTTCTCTTGCTCCAAAGGCCATCTCCTTAGCGCATTCTTCACTTACGGCACCAAAGTTTTCTAAAGTTGAACTCTTAACTTTTAAAATATTAGTTTTAACAGAGTTGGCATAACTGACTATAGAACCATAGAAAACACTTGATGATCCTGAAATGTTAGTTATTTTAGAAGAGGTAAGTCCCCCTGTACAAGACTCCGCAAAACCAATCGTGATTTTCTTATCTGTAGCCTCTTTTACAATCAATTCTTCTAGTTCTAAATTCCCATATTGCCAGACATAATCTTTAAGAGCTGACGCTTCTATAATTGACTTGGCCTTTGAAATTGTTTCTTCTTCATTTTCTAGGTTAAAGTAGAGGACTATATCAATACCTAGTAAGTGAGGTAATGAGCTAACTTTTGCAATTTTAGATAAATCATCCCAAAGTGTAGGACATAGCTCTCCAAATATAACTTCTTCAGGTACACCCTTTGTTCTTATCGAAAATAGAGTTGTCACTTTAAAGTGATCAGAGCTGTAAATTTCTTTAAGTCTTGGTACAAAAGTATTTTCTACCATTGATTTGAATTCTCTAGGTACACCAGGTGCACTTAAGATAGTCTTTTCACCAGAATTATAGAGAAGCCCTGGAGCATACCCATTGAGATTATCTAATAGTTCAAAATCTCTAGGGTAGTAATGGTAGGCATTCTTACTTGGAGTCCACTCTTTATCAAACTTTGCATAGAGCTTTTTGATTAATTCAATAGAGCTATCATCAAAAATTAGCTCTTTTTGAAAGTGAGCGGCTAAAATATTCTTCGTAATATCATCTTTTGTAGGCCCGAGACCTCCACTAGTGATAATAATATCCACATTGTTAAATAACTCTGTAATAGAGGATTTAATCTCATTTTCGTTATCGTTAATAATTTTTATTTGCTTTAACTTAAGCCCCACTGTAGGGAGATAGGTTGCCAACCAGTGACCATTTAGGTCCCTAGTTCTTCCAGCTAAGAGTTCGTCGCCAATTATTAAGAGGGCACAGTTCATATAACTTCCTAAAAACGTTGATTTGTACTATAAATTATACCCTCAGGCCGACAGTAAGAAAAGTTAATGATAAGAGAAGTTATGTCTAAAAGAATACAATTTGTTCTCGATTTTGAAGAGGACGTAGAAAAGTACCTAAATAAGCGTCATCCTAAGATGGCGGACTATAGAATATTATCTAAGGCCCTAGATGCTAGGGGTTCAAATAGAGGTAAGAGACCTCGCTATAATTATAATGTTGAAATCATTCACCCAGGGGAGAAGTTCTCAGGTAAAACTGAAGAATTTAAGAATTTAGGTGAATTTAAGAATAAGCCAATCATTATTGGTGCTGGCCCAGGTGGACTCTTCTGTGCTCTACGTCTTGCTGAGTATGGAATTCCTTCTATTGTTATTGAGCGTGGAGAACGTGCTCATAAGAGAATGAAGCATATTGCTCGTTATTGGCGATATGGAGAGTTTAATACAGAGAATAATGTATGCTACGGAGAAGGTGGAGCAGGCTTATTTAGTGATGGAAAACTTATCACAAGAGTAAAGTCACCATACGTACAGTATGTGATGAATAGACTTGTAGACTTTGGTGCACCTGAAGAGACGGCATATGTATCAAATCCTCATTTAGGTTCAAATAAAATTAGAATGTTGATCAATAAGATAAGTGATTCTCTAATCGAGTCTGGTTGTGAAATTTATTATAATACTCGTGTTGATGAATTAATTTATGAAGGCGAGAGCGTTACGGGTGTAAAGCTAAGTGATGGTCGTACACTTCATTCTGATAAAGTTGTTCTGGCCACTGGTCACTCAGCTAAAGAAATGTACAAACACTTAGAGGATAATGCTGTCACAATGGCGCCAAAAGACTTCTCTGTGGGAGTTCGTATTGAACATCCTAGGGAATTAATTGATAAGATTCAATATGGTGATTTTGCTGGTAGTTATCTTGGTGCTGCTAGATATCGTTTAAGCTATGAGAATAAGTCGACTCATAAAGGGACGTATAGTTTCTGTATGTGTCCAGGCGGATATGTTCTCTCTTCTGGTACAGATGCCGATGGAATAGTTGTTAATGGTATGAGTAACTATGCAAGGAACTCAAGATGGTCAAACTCAGCTCTCGTAGTTTCTGTGAAGGGTGGAGTAGATTTCACAACTGATAAAGTTCTAAATGGACTTGATTTTCAACGTAATATAGAGAAAAAAGCATTTGAAGTCTCAACGGAGCTCGCCTCAGGGAAAGAGCTTCCATCTCAAACTTTAAGAGACTTCTTAGATGGAAATATAGGAAAGACCGCTCTCCCAAAGACTTCTACTCCGTCGGGTATTGTTGAGGCCCAGTTGAGTACAATTCTACCTGACTTTATAACAAAGCACTTAAGAGATGCTCTATTGCAATTTGATGAGAGGATGAGTGGTTTTGTATCTAAGAATGCTCTATTACTTGCTCCCGAAACTAGAACATCTGCTCCAGTTACTATACTTAGAGACAGAGAGTCTTTAGAGTCAACTTCTCATAAAGGACTATTTCCTTGCGGAGAAGGTGCTGGCCATGCTGGAGGGATTACTTCTGCTGCTGTTGATGGAGTGAGAATTGCGATGAGCATGATTGCTTCAGAAAAAGAGTATATTCCTAAATAAACCATGAAAATTCTTTAACTTAGCTTGTCTTACAACTCTCTTAATTGCTAGTTTTATCTCTTCAATTAGGGAGTTGTAGTGAAGAAGATTGTTTCATACTTTGTCGATAATAGTTTTATTGTGAATACTCTTAGTTTGAGTATGATTGTTATTGGTTTAATATCTTTCTTTTCAATGCAAAGAGATCTCATTCCACAGTGGAAAGATAAGAGAATAAGTATCTCTGCAACTCTACCTGGTGCTACGCCTTATCAAGTAGAGCAATATTTAACAACTCCAATCGAAGATGCAATAAAATCTCTCTCGGGTGTAGATAAGTTAATATCGACTTCTTCACCAAGCTCGATGAGCATCAATTTGAGATTAAAGGATTCTATTCAAGAAGATGAGATTGATGATCTTTATGAGAAGGTGAATTCTATTGTTCTTAATCTTGAAAGAAATCTTCCTGCAGAAACAGAGAACTTATCTGTTATCAATCATAAAGTCTCTAGGTTTTGGTTTACAACTTTAGCAGTATTGAATTTCGATGAAACGAATTCAAGTCATCAAAAATGGCTGAATAATACAGAGAGATCTTTATCGAAGATTAATGGTGTTGTTGAAATATCAAATTGGACTTCTAGGCCTCATATTTATATTAAATTTGATCAAGAAAAACTTGCTCGATATCAAATCGAGATCGATGAAATTAGAAATAATATAATAAAACGTTTTGCATTTCTTCCCCTTGGGACAATCACGAAAAATGGTGTTGATGTCAGTGTGGAAATAGAGAATGATGTTCGAGGAATAAAAGATATCGAAGATACTATTATAAATGCTAATGCTAGTGGGAAAGTATTAAGAGTAAAAGATATAGCAAATGTTGAATATAAAATTGATGAAAAAGAAACTATTGGATTTACGAATGGTAGTCCAGCGGCATCTTTAGTATTATTCAAAGATGTAGATTCTGACATTATTACAATGAAGCAAGATCTGGAAAAGGTTCTTTTAAAGTTGAATAAAGATACTCCTGGTAATCTAAAAATTATTCTTACTAGTGATGGACCTTCATTTATTCAAAAACAATTAAAAGTCTTAAACTCAAATGGAATCATGGGAGGGATCCTCGTAATCCTTATCCTGTTTGTTTTCTTTGGGATTAAGAGTTCATTGATGACAAGTTTTGGATTACCTCTATCTTATCTCGCAACATTTACTGTCTTAAAGCTTCTGGGAATAAATATTGATTTGATCTCTGTTGTTGGAATGCTACTTATTGTGGGAATCTTAGTTGATGATGCAATAATAGTTTCTGAGCTCTATATGCAAAAACTTGAATCAGGAATTGCACCGAGACAAGCAGCAATTGAGTCATCATTAGAGACTATGGTTCCAATTTTTGGTACTGTTATTACAACTGTGATTGCTTTCGCTCCAATATTATTTTCTCAGTCAAGCTTAGCGGATATTCTCTTAGCTATACCGTGGGTTGTTATCGCAGCCCTCTCTATGAGCCTACTTGAGTGTTTCTTTATATTACCTAACCACTTGGCTCACTTTGTAAAAAAACCGGTTAGACATAAAGAGTTTTCTATTTTTAATAAGCTTACTCGTTTATATAGCACTGCCTTATCTTTTGCTCTTAAGTGGAGATACTTAGTTCTAGTATTTCTCTTAGGGTCTCTCGTCGGAACATTTGTTCTCACTAAAGAGAAGGTACCGTTTAAGTTTAATCTTAGAATTGGTAGTGAAAGAGTTAAAATTGATGTTGTTCTTAAAGAGTCTGAATCTTTAAAGGATACTGAAGAACAATTGAGACCTCTTCATGAATTTTTAAATACTATTGATAAGTCAAAGTATTCTTATATTACATCTAGACTTGGTCGAAATTGGTATAATGGGATAGAGCAAGTGGGTTATAAGTATGCAGGTATAAGCATACGTTTTTCACAAGTTGATGATCTTGCACTTGAGCATAAAGAGGAAATCATTAAGCTCATTGAAGCAGAGATGTCATCTCTTAAGACTTCTAGTTTTGAAGTACTAAGTCTTAAAACAGAAAAAGAAGGTTATGAAGATAAAAAAGAAAACTCATTTAAACTTTCTAGCTTTGTTGAAGGTAATGTTAGAGATGAGGAAGTTATATCTAAGGTTAAATTAATATTTTCAAAAATTTCAGGGATTAAAGACGTTTATATTGATCCTGACCTTATCGCAACAACTTGGATGTTTGAACCTGATAAAGTAGCTCTCTATAGCTATGGTATGAGCCCTATAGAGTTGAGTTCAAAGGTTCAAGGCTTTGTTAGAAAAAGACATATTAAAGAATTCCGTCATAATGGAGAAGTTGTAAATATATATGGATATATTGAAGACGGTAAGAAGCTCACTTATGAACAACTTAATGGTCTAACTATTAATGTTGGTAACGGGCAGAAAGTTAAATTGAAGGATTTAGGAGAGTGGAAAACTGTTAAGTCTCTTAAGAGTATTGAGCATGAGGATGGGAAGAGGGCGCTGAACTTTGACTTAACTTATGATGAAAAGATTCTAAAGAAAGAAAAAATAGAAGAGCTTGTAAAAGAAAAGTTTCCAGAGATTAAATCTTTAGTTCCTGGAGTTAGCTTTGCTTTAGAAGATGCAGACTTACAAGAAAGTAAAAACTCTAAGGCTATGTCAAGAATGATGATCACTTGTGTTTTTTTGATACTTTTTGTTCTTGCATTAATTTTAAAGTCTTTTGTTCAGCCTATTATTATCGGTCTTGCTATACCTTTTGGTCTAATTGGAATCGTTTGGGCATTTTACTTCCACTCTCTACCAATTGATGTGATGGGAATGGTTGGTGTTATGGGAATGGCCGGAGTTGTTGTTAATGATTCATTAATTATGGTGACTACTATTAATAATAAAAAACAAAAAATATGGCAGCTTAGTCGTGATGATATAAGAGAAGGAGCAGTCAGTAGGTTTAGAGCTATTATTCTAACTTCTATTACTACGCTCGGTGGAGTTTTTCCTATGGCCTATGGTCTCGGTGGTGACAGTGGCTTTACTCGACCACTCGCTTTATCTATGGGGTGGGGATTATTATTTGCGACAGGTTTAACATTATTTGCGCTTCCTTCACTACTTGAAATTCAGAGAGATTCATGGAGTTTATTAAAGAAGATTTCTTATTTTCATAATTATTTTAAAGTAGATATTATCTCTGAAGACTTGGAAGCTGATTGTAATGAGAGTATAGTTTCTATAGGTCATTCTTCAAAAGATTCTATTACTGAGGATCAGCTTCAGTAAATTGAGTAAAGTATCATCTGGATTTGGCCTACTTAGATTATTGTCTAAGTATGTTTGATATTGAGGTGTTATGAAATTTAGTAATATTGAAGACGTTTTAGACATAATTCAAAATAATTCAAATGTTTTTATTCACGGTGCTGATGCAACTCCTAAACTTTTCTTAAATAAGCTATTAGAAAGATGTTCTAATGATAAGTTAACGGGGCTTTCGCTGTATCATCTTCATACTCACTTTGATATGGACGAGTATATCGATAAATTAAAAGGCAAAGTAAAATTTAAATGCTTTTTTATTGGCACAAATTTACGTAAACACTTCGACTTCGATACTGTTGATTATATTCCATGTTTTCTTTCTGAAATTCCTATTCTTTTTGCTAATGGTCATTGTCCACTTGATGTTTGTGTTATCCAAGTTTCTCCGCCCGATAAGCATGGTTATGTAACTCTAGGAACTTCAGTTGATGTCACTAAGTCTGCCGTTGATCATGCAAAAATTGTTATTGCTCAGGTAAATAAAAATATGCCAAGAGTACACGGTGATGGTTCTATACATTTATCTGAAATAGACCACCTGATTGAGAGTGATGAGATCTTATATACTGAAAAGTGCATGTCTCAAACTCCTGATGAGCTTCATATAGGAAGTCTTATCTCTTCTCTCATTGAAGATAGATCAACTATACAATGTGGGATTGGAAGTATTCCTGATGCCGTTATGAAGTCTCTACTTGGACATAAGGACTTAAGCCTTCATAGTGAGATGTGGACAAATGGTGCTATGGAACTAATAAAGAGCGGTGTTGTTACTAATAAATTCAAACAAATCATGCCTGGAAAGTCTGTTGCAAGTTTTCTTGTAGGTGATAAGGAACTGCATGAGTTTGTTGATGACAATGAAAATGTTCTTTTAAGAACATCTGACTATGTAAATAACCCTGCAAATATAAAACTTAATGATCGTTCATGTGCTATTAATAGTGCAGTAGAAGTAGACTTAACTGGACAGATTTGTGCTGATTCCATAGGTAGTAGAATTATCTCTGGAGTTGGAGGACAAATGGACTTTATGAGAGGTGCATTTCTATCTAAACAAGGGAAGGCCATTATTGCGATAAACTCTCGTGCAAGAAGAGGTCAATCAAAGATTGTCTCTAGATTAAAGTATGGTGCTGGTGTTGTAACCACTAGGGCCCACGCAGATTATATAGTGACTGAGAATGGTGTTGCTAACTTGCGAGGTCTATCATTGAATGAACGTGCAAAAGCTATGATTTCAATTGCCCATCCTGATGATCAAGAACAATTAGACAGTGAGTGGTTTAATATAAGAAAAAACTTCTAAAAACAAAAAAGGCCCAACTTTAGCTGGGCCCTTTTCTTGAGGTTAGGGGATGTCTTCAACTTTAGTTGAAGGCTGACTTAATTAGTTTGAATCATTGTCTTGAGGAGCTCTTTCATCTTCCTTAGGTGCTTTAAATTTTGTTCCACCTTCTACTTGGAAAACATATTCGATCTCTTCTGGGTAATAGATTTCACCATCTTTCATTTCGATAAAATCTTTCTTGATAACTTCAGCTGCATTCACAATTCTTTCTCTAGAATCACCTAGATTGCCTGCTTTTAATACTTCTCCACGAAAGGTTTGAAATCCTGCAGCTCTAGTCGCTGGACTAATTTGCTTTACAGAGATCTTTTGAATTTTTGCATGTGACATTTCTGTTGCAGCAAAGACCACTATCGTTGTGAATAATATTGCTTTTAAAATTTCCATAGCGTACTCCCTTAGGTTCCCATTCTTTGGGATTTCCTTCGCGAACTTCCTTTTCCGCTATTTCTGACCAACTCCTTTGATCTGTTTGTCTTACTTATTACAAGTGGCGTGCCAAAAAACAGGATAGTGTATACGATTTAAGTAGCTGTAATTGCATAGGCCTGTAAGTGTCACTTCGTACCGGTGCCAATGCGGCACTGCGCCGTGGTGGTGCTATGGCACTTATTACTGCAGAATACATAGAAATAGTTTATCCTGTACCGGTGAAGTATCTACTAATTATTCTATTTCTCTATTCTTCAGCTCTAATAGCAAAAGAGTTTAAGTGTGGAATGGCCGAAGGCTATGCTCCTTTTCAATATGTTGTAAAAGGTAAGGGGGCGGGGATAGATATGGAAATAGTAAAAGTATTTAATAAGATTGGTCCTCATAAAATAATTGTAAGTACTGGTCATTGGGATGACCTTGTCGCAGAGCTTTTTCATACTAAAAGAATAGATTGTCTCATTGGTATGGAAAAGTCGTCACGAAGAGAAGATATTTTTACTTTTTCAAATGTTGTCTACCAGAGAGAGTCTTCTATCATCCTAAGAGAAGATAGTTCTATTTCTAAGCTTACTTCTCTTAAGGGTAAATTGGTTTGTGGTGATAAAGATTCGCCGGTTGAGTCTTATTTACTTGGTCTAGAGAAAATTAGTATGCGTGTTATCTATATGGAAACAAAAGAAAAGTGTATGGTTGCATTACGAGACGGCCTAGTCTCAGCTGCAATATTGCCTGACAAAGTGTCTAATTTCTTAGGTCCCAAACTTGGCTTTAAGACTAAAGAGATACTTGATAGAGATTTTTTTTCAGATGTAGGATTTGCATTTAAGAAAAGTGACGATATTGACTTAACTAATTTTAACGCTCAATTGCTTAAGTTACATCATTCAAAGTCTTTTATAAATTTATTGAAGAAAAAAAATATAAAGGTGTCTAGGTAATAATATCTGACACCTTTTTTATTAATTTAAAATTATAATTCTGCTTCAACTTCTTGAATAACAATTTCTATTAGTTCATCTATTGATATGTTTTCATCAATCATCATTAAGTCAGAAATAGTTAGATCTAATAACGAATCAGATAAAGTGATAGGATCTCCTTCAAAGTTCCAAGCACCTTCTTTCACGTGAGTAGGTAATCCTTTTATAGGGTTATCTCTGGCAATATCTTGATTGAAATCTTCTATTACAATAGAGTTATTAACTTTTTGTAATGTTTGTCTTTTTATTTCATTCATTTCTTTAGAAATACATTCTTTCTGATCATTTGAATCCTTGCAATTCTCTTTCAAGTTTTGGTGTGCAATCATACTTAAGTACTTATAAGATTCGAGTTCTTTTACACTTACGTTTCCTGCAAAAATAGATGTACACATAAGAAATGCTATTAGTAATTTCATTATTCCTCCAATCCAAAGCTATATTTAATTAATAGTTCATTATATATTTCTCTTATATCTTTTGTTTTCTTTTTAATTCCTATTTCCCAGTTTTTCATTGGTTCGCCACCCCACATATTAAATCTTTTATACGGAGTAAAGTCGCCACAGACTTTTATTGTTTTTTGTTCAACTCTTCTTATTAAATGATCTATTGGATCAACATCAAATGAGCTTCCAATCTGAGAGCTTCTATATAAATGTATCCAACGACTTGCTCCTGGCCACAATCCGAAAGAATTACACTTCTCTTCTGTCATATTTAAAAGTATTAATGTATTTAAATAGCTTTTAAGTCTGTTGTTTTGAAATATAACATCCTCTTTTGAGAGTTGCTCATTAAAGTCAAAATCATTGGTGACGTTATCTTTTGAAATTAACATCATATATTTTAATAGATCCATAACAAAAGACTTTTCATGATAGCGAGTTAGTTTAGAACTAAAGAACTTATTAAAATGTGAAGTATTCTCTAGAAGAACTTGCACAAACATTGGATGAAAGTTTTTGACTAGACTCAGTCCTCCAGTATCATATATATTTGCAGACTCTAGGTAACCTCTAACAGCAATATGAAAGAATGATATCTTTTCATGTAAATGTTTTCTCTTCTTTTTATTCATTTTAATTGCTTTGTTATCAAAGTAGAAAATTCTTGCCTTTGTTTCTCCTAACTCTGCTACTAGGTCATCCCATAAATTTTTAGCTCTTATGTTAAATTCAAGTATTTCATCCCAGTCATTTGATTTGGTTAAAAATTCTTCAGTTATGTTAAATCCATCATTGGTAGTATGAAATCCACTATGATTTAGAGTAAATACTCGATAGAAGTCTCTCATTCTAGGTATCCCTCTTGGACTACTTGTTCTCCTAGCTTTTATCTCTTCTATTGAATAATAAGAAGATGATGTATTCTCAGAATCTCTGATTATTCTTGTAGTTATTACTTTACTTTTCTCATAATGATTGGACTTAAACTCTAGATCTTTTACATCACTTGCTTGAACTAAGTATGCGTAGTCATAGTTATTTAAATGGGCAGGAGAAGATTTATCTTCTCTTAAAAAGAAGTCTTTTGCCTTTTTTGCAAACATTCGCTCACAGTATATTGATTCTAAATTGTCTTCTGAGATAGAAGCTCTTGTTGCTACATAAGTTTGTTTCTTGTCATTTTTTTCAATTATAAAATTAACACATCTACCTTGTTCTGATCTTATATAGTCAACTGGTACATTATCTTGATATTTCTTGTAGCTATTTCCCCAAAAGGCAGAAGCACTTGTGATCATAAATAGATATGTTATTAGAATTTTAATGTTCATAATGTCTCCAGGTGCCTAAAATTTAGACATATGTTAGTCAGTATTGGCCCTAAAATACTAATATTATGCAGTTTGTATTATTAATTGCAATGTCAGAGCCAAGTTTCTTGAGGTTGATAATAAGGGAATTTGACTAGACGGTAATTAAACAGAATCTTTCAAAAATGGACCAATTATGCCTTTCTACTCTAATATATTCTATAAAGAGAGCCGATATAAAGTTAATGAAAATGATTATTGGACGAGATATTGAGATTAGATATATTGAGCAGGCAGAACTGTTTGAAGAATCTATACTTGTTCAAGGTAACAAAGGTGTAGGTAAGACATTTCTTATTTCACAATATGAGAAAAAGCATAAGAAAAACTTCCTTTGGATTTCTATTGATAAATTTAGATCATTAGAAGATATTGTAAATTTAGAAATTCAAGCACATGGTTTAGCTTCCCCCGAGTTAAGTAGTATCGAATTACTCTTAAAGGTATTTAGTAAGACTTGGTCTGAGTATGATGGAGTAGTATGGGAGAACTTTCAATTTTTGTCATCTAGCTACAAGAAAATATTAGTAAACTTTGCAACCTCTTCTCATAAATTTCCAACTCAGTTTTTTACTTCTACTGATAAAGAAGAAGAGTATGTTAAAAATCATTGTAAAATAATTTCATTAAATAGTTTCTCTCTAGATGAGACAAAACTTTACCTCAAGCAAATTAATATTAGTAATGAAGAAAATACTACAGTTAATGTTGAAGATGTCTTTGAAAAGACTAAAGGAATTCCTAAGCTTTTAAATATCTATATCCTTTCAGGAGGAGATATAAGTAGTTATTGGCAGAATCAAATTGAAACATTAAATGAGGATCAACAGGAGTTAGTAGTAAGTTTGTTGCTACTAAATAGGCCTGTTAAGTTAAATGAATTAAACTTTTTAAACGTTTCTAATGAAGACATTTCTTTGTTAAGTTCTTTACTTCTTATCGAGAACTCTCAGAATGACTATGAGTATATAGAATCAAATTTTTCATTAAATGATTTAGAGCAAATTTTCGATAGAGATATGATTTATAAAATTCGTCATAGTTTAGTTGATAAATTGATTGAAAATACTAAGGTTTCTATTGAAATAATTTATCATGTTTTATCTACTCGTAATTTAGAAACTATTAATAATTATTTAGAAAAAAATACTGCCTTTTTTCTACCAAGTCTTGAGTCACAATCTAAAACATTTCTAAATGACTTTTGCATTTTATGTGATGAGATTATTAATGAAGTTAAAAAAAGTGACCTGGTGACCACAATATTATTGAGGTATTTATCTAAGGCCCTCTTTCTCCTAGGTCGGAGATCAGATGCTTTGGAGTATTTGAATAAATATTTCTTAGAAAATACAGATATTAGTAAGTATAAAGATCAAGCAAAATATCTAATGATAGAATATGTACAACAGTTAAATAGAATGGAAGAGTTTGAACAAGCTCTTAGTTTAAGTCGTAAGTTAATTCCATATTCTAAAGACACTATGAATATTCTTTTACGTATAGAGCAAAATACTGCACTTATGAATATTGATATAGATGAAGCATACAAATTATTTAATAGCCTTTATGATGATACCAAGAATTATAGAGATGATTCTTATGAATATTACTTTGCTATGGGACAGTTTAATTTTCAGTATGCTAGATGTTTGTATAATTTAGAACAGATGGATAAGGCTGAGGATGCATTCAGTAGAGCAGCAGAATACTTTCAAAAAATATCTAAGCCGTACTTTGCTACTGTTTGTGATTTAAATCTCATATGGGTTTTAATTAAGAAGTTAGACTATGATCAAATAAGACTTAAGTCGACGAGTGTTTTAGAATATTGTCATTCTTTTGGATACCTTTACATTTCTGCAGGTATTAATGTCATTCTTGCAAAAGTAGATCGACATCACCTACAGCTTGATGAAGCATTAGAAAAAATTAATCTATCTCTAGCACAACTTGGTGATGATGCACCTTTTTTACCATATAAAGATGCAACAATTGAGAAAATTAGAATTCTTCTCCATCTAGGATATAGAAACGATGCAAATGTTCTGTTAGATGTGCTTCTGCAAAGAGGTGAGAAGTATAAGATTACAGAATCAGATGATTATAAAAAAATAAAATTAGAAATTGATATTTATAAATATGACTCTCTAGAGGAGAAAGACGCTTGGGCCCAGGTGTCGTATGATGACTACGAAGAGGACCATAGAAGTCTCTATTTACTTCAATTAGGAGAGGAGTTAGATATTTATGAAAACACTTTGAATAACCCTTTGTCAAAAGTAATGTTTTATATAGGAAAAATGTATAAAAGTATGTTGAAGGGAAGTAAAAGTGACATTTGGTCTTATACATCGAAAATAGAAAAAATTTTTGATGACCACTCAATCTGTAATGAGTACTTCTATTACTATAAAATTGTTTCTTTACTTATAACTATTGAAAAAGAAGAGAAAGATCAACGTCAAATCATTTTGAATTCATTTCTTGATGAGATTAAAGATTCAAGTCTAAGTAAAGAGATTAAAGATATTTTCGAAGTTACAGTTGCAAACCTAGTATCAGCTAACTCTAAATCGTGGACTAAGATTTCAAAAAGAGATCAGTATCGTTATAAGTTAATTGTTAATAGTTTTACTGATAGATCTGATGGTAAGTATTATTTAATTGATGGTATAGGTAAAAAACTTGTATCAGATTACAAAATTAATAAAGATTTAGACTTTGTATTTATTGATGATATTGGTGAGCTTTACTATAAAGGTGAGCTCGTTTCTGATTTTACTGGCAGAAAAAAATTACAAGACTTTTTGGGAGCGTTTCTTGAGATTAGTCCTAGGGAGATTGGTAAGGTTGAAATTGTCCCTTTAATATGGGGGGAAATATATGATCCATTCAAGCACGATTCACGTGTATATACTAATATTCAAAGATTAAAGTCTGTTCTAAAGGTAAAAGACTTATTACTTAAGGGAGAGGATGGATATTCTTGGAATTCTAAGTATTCTTTTAATTACTACAAACGTCGTCTTGATAAGGAGACGCAGCTCGATAATCGTAATCAATCTTTATTAATAAAAATATTTCAAAGGTTTAGAAAGAAAGAAGAAGAGTATTTATCTAGAAAAGTACTCGTCGAAGCTTCTGGTATTTCTGAGTCTCAGGTGAAGAGAGAACTAAGTTCTCTACTTGAAAAGGGCATTCTGGCCCAGACTGGTAAAGGAAGATCTGTTAAATATACTTTAACTATCTGATATTATGATCATTAATCGGTTCATTTATGTAAGTTTCTGTTAGTCATTTCTAATCCTGTTCTCTTGTAAATTGTGTTCAGACAACAAACAACGTTTTATTACAAAAAATAAAGCGCAACACACATTAGGAGAACACAATGAACAACATTAAGAAAACATTACTTGTATGCTTATCAGTATTATCTTTAAATATCTTAGCTGATACTGAACAAAAAATTAATTCTTGCTACCTTACACAGAACTCTATTAGGTTTTCTCAACCTGCTACTTCTGTTCATGGAGCTCTACAGGATAACTCATTTTATGAAGACTTTAGAGGTGTATGTCTAGAGAGTCTATCAGAACTCAACGTTCAACTTAAGATGGCCTTTGATGAGTGGAAGTATGGTAATCATAGCTCTGCTGTTATGAGACTTCACAATGCTTTAAAAGATTCAGCAAATAAAGTGGCCTTTGATAGCATAGATGTTCCACCTCATACAGCAACATCTATTATCAATAGTTATAGAATTTCAGAAAAAGTGAAGGAGTCTATCCATAAGAATCTACCTGATAGAAGACTTGGACTTCAAGTAGAGTTCATGATGCTTACTGAACTGATAAATATTGTGAACTGGGCAAATACAAATCTTGATAACCCTTATTACAGAAATGTTGTAGATACATATATTTCATTTGGTAATAACTTTAGTAGCATGAACTACTTTAACGATTACCTAGGTAAGGTAAAACAATTAAGTATTAAATACTTAAGATCATATCAAAAAGTTCAAGAGGCGCTAGCTTCAAATAGAGTAGAGCTTGATGTTGCACACAGCTTTGCATCTGCGGCAAAAGAAACTCTTCAACAATCAGTATACAGAAGACAATTCTGTGCAGGGCTTAGTGGTTTAGATCACATAATGCGTTTAACTGAAAGCTTTCAGTGTGGGCAGGCTCAAATACCTAGTTATAGACAAGTTAATATCGTTCGATCGACTATGAATAAGGTTGAGAGAGAAATATCGAATGTTAGAACTGGAAGATCGTCTTGTTATTAATTTAAAAAATGGAATAGGTGAAAATATGAAAACGTTATTAAGAAATATTTTATTTGTAGTATTAATTTTATCAAGTTTTTCTAATGTAGCTCAAGCACAAGGAAGAGGAACTATTAATGTAAACCAAGAAGTTGATGTACTCGTTCAAAAGTTAGAGGTCGCAAGAAAGGCCTCTATAGATTTCAAAGATGGGTTTTATAAAGTTGAATCATTGAATGATTATAGTGACGAAGTTGAATATGACATGCTTGTTCAAACTGATGTGAATGATTCTCAGAAAAAGCTGATAGTTCTAATTCCTGAAAGAGTTAGAAAAGGAAAAGAGTCAGGATTTGGATATTTTTATCAAGCAAGACCTGTATCTAGAGGAAGATCTTTAATGTTAAGTCCTATCTCTATTGGTCAGAATGGTAACTTTATAATCGAATCAGAAAGAAGTAGTTCAGCACCAGTTTTGCTCCTTTCAAAGTCTATGTTTAATGGAGAAGAGAAGAATACATTTACAATGCAGGGGAGAAATGGAGCATTAGGAAATGGTGTATTTACAATTAAGAAAATGGGCTCAAAACAAAAATACCCTAAGTTAAGTTCAACACCTCGTTCTGGGTTTTTCGCTGCAGGTAGTAAGAAGCGTGGAGCAGAGCTAATTGTAAATGATGGAATGCTGTCATTATTTGATGGAAGTAGAATAGATCAAGAATATGAAATGATTGATTTAAATGAGCATGAGATATTTAGTGGTTTGGCCCTATCTCAATGGGACAGTATGGCCGAGTATGAAGTTAGTTATGAGAACATTCAGAAGTTAGCAGTGTTTTTCAAAAACTATCAGGGCGAACAAGAATTTCTACTAATCGCATCTCCTGGTTTCCGTGAAGGACAGTACAGAATGGATGTCTATCAGAGTGGAAATGTTAGCTGGATTAAGAAATTAATTATTAACTTATTTGAATAATATTAAATTGGAGAATAGAAATGAAATTAAATAATATATTAAAAGTTTTAGTGATGAGTTTATTATTTTCAAATATTACATTTGCAAGTGGATTCTTATCAGAAATTGATGAAAACGAAGTAAAAGTAGAGAGTATTGTTACAGAATCAGAAGTTAATCTCTTAGGTGACTTTGAACTTGAAGAGCTTATTGATGAGGCATACGATTCAGTAGACCTTATTAATAAAGCATTAAACGATAGGCTAGAGTATCAATACGCTGGAAGAATATCATTCTTGCATGAAAAATCTCAAGACATTATTGCAAAGTCTGAAGCAAAAACAGATGAGGCCTTACTTAGGTTGTCATTGAAAAGAACAGCTCAGATTGGAAAAGAAATTTTAACAGTGATGGGAAGAAATAACGAAGAAAACCTAAGATGGTTATCTCACTTCTATAAAAACGGTTTTGAAAATGCTGCAAGATTAATAAATGCAAACTATATACTAGTAGGAGATATTCAATATCTTGACGAGTATGATTCATCTAAGAGGTATTTAACGTCTGCAGAGTTTGGTCGTATGGAAGCTCTTAGATTATGGGAGTACTCAAGTGGATTAGAGTCCGACACATCGAAGGCTATCTTACTTGTAAGGCTTGTATCTTATCTTGGCACAGATTTAAAGAATGATCTAAGAAGACGAGAGTCAGGAATTGCTAAGTCACTTGCAGATGTTTATTACCTACAGAAGTCAGCTTCTTATAAGAAAGTAGTTAGAAGTATCCAAGGTGGAATGATTCCTGAGAGAGATGATGTTGCAAAGCTTAGAAGATCTATTTACACACTTATAATGGATTTTAACAATAGATTCTAGTTGGCACTGATATTGCTAAATATACTAACCATGTATGTCAGATTAAATGCTAGTTAGAGACTTTCCTTTCAACTGTACAATTTTTATACAGTTGTTAGATTTAGGACACTTATATGAAAAGATTAATTTTAATTATATTTACACTTATCATCAGCTACTCGGCCATGGCAGGGAGTGTTTCAAATAAACTTCCACTTGGCCTTGTTGAACAACTATATGAGTTGTCTCTTTGGCAAGACTCATTTGATGAAAATGGTAGCGTTGAAAATGTAGAGTTAAACAATTTCCTAAATGGATTAAAGGCGAGTAATGCAGCCATTCCATCATATAAAGTTGTCGATAATATGTTTGGTAGTGAGGGGGGATATAACCACTTCTCAAGCTTATACCCAGTTAAAGTTCAAATCATAAGATATTTTCGTGATGTTAATATAGATGAGTACTCTAGAGATAAGGTTATGTTAGTTAACTCAGCGTGGAAAACTCGCTACATGAACTCTTTTCTCTCATTGGTTAAATTAAGTAAAGTTTCAGGTCTTAAGGAAATAGCTCAAGCGTTTGAAAAGAAATTAAATACTAAAAAACTAAATATAGTAGATCTTTCACCTGAGGCCAGAAAGCTATTGGCAAAAGAATCAAGTCATCATGAAGATAACTTAATGACAAAAACTAATGGGAGATTTAATGTTTCCGGTGTCTATATTTCACATCGTAAACTTTTCGCGATTGATTTTGCTCGAGACTCTATCGAAGAGACAATTATCACTTTTGTTCATGAGATGATTCATGCTGCAGATCCTTCTTTAGAAGTTGCAAAGAGAAACTTTATTGAACTTTTACCTAGTGCAAAGAGTATACTTCAAAAGTGGACTGGCAATAGTGAGATTGTAAGTGAAATAAATTTAAACTTCTTGGATAATGTTTTCTTTGAAGGTGATGAGAATCATTTAAACAAGTTTTATAAGCAAAAAAATGAAAATACATTAAGAAGTCTCTCTAAGAAATTAGACGTGGATACTCTTCCTGATGAAGAAGTTGCAATTGTTAAAGAGTGGATAGGATCTGCCTTAAGTTTAAGTGTTTTTAATGAGTACCATGCATATGGAAAGTCTCTGCAGTTTTTGAAAGAGCTTATAGTTGATTTCAATATTGTTAAAGGTAGAGTCTCTACTCATAAGAAACTCATTGAACAGTTTATTCACGGAGATGACCTATTTGTTGCTAAACTTGCTATGGCCTCTAATCCATTTTCAAATTTAAAAATCTATGCATTAAGATATAAAAAAGATAAAGATTATTTTGTTAGTTTTAGAAAGTTAATTAATTACTTAGAATATCTATATTTATTAGAAATTAAAGAAACTGTGGATTTTGATGATAATCGCTATTCAAAATTCTTAAGCTCTCTTATTACTAATGACGAAGATACTCTTACAGAGATTAGACAAACGTGGAATCAAGTTGAGAGTCTTGATTCTAGCTTGAATCCTTATGAGCTGATTACATCAAGATTGACGAATTCAACTATTGTTAAAATTAAGAAGAATCTAGGTCTAATAACTGAGAGCTTAGATAGTAATATTTCAAAGCTGCAAACTTCTACAGCTGGAGTACTAGATTTACATGATATCAGTGATGCTGAACTGAAACTTATTGGTATCCAGTGGCAAGGATCTCCATTCCAAAGAGTTGATGATTCAGTAAGTTCAGTCGTTGAATCTTCACTTGAAGAGATCTCTCTCGATATCAAAAAGTACTTTGAACTTATGCCTTGGAGTGAAGATATATACTTTAAGAATAGAGGTCTAGTGTACATACAAGGTGAAACTGTTTCTCAAAAATTACTTAAGCTAAATATTTTAAGAACATCTTTATGGATTGACCACAGTTTTTCAGCTTGGACTGATACTGTTCTTGGAGCACGTGTTTTATTAGAAAAAATTAGATCAGAGGTATATTTTAGCTCTGAAGATATTACTGAAACTAGAGCTCAGCAGATTGAGGAAGCACTTGTTGTTATTTTAGAAAAATCAGGAAATGATCACGATAAAATCAATCAGCTTTCTCATCTTTTTGAAGGACTTGTTAAGCTTCAATCAAATGCTGAAGATGAAGATATGCCTGAGATTGCTAAGAGTCTCTTCGTGAAAATTAAGGCCATTAGAAACGCTCTGCAGAGAGTTGGTATTCATGGTACGAAGAAGATAAGTGAAGTGAAAGAGGATCTTTTAAAGTCTCAAGAATATTTCAATGCTCAGCTTATTCCATATGTAAAATATTGTTCAGATAAAAAGTTAAAGATTTTAAATGGAAAAGGTCAGTTTAACTCAAATTCTAGGTTTCAAACCGTTAGAGGTAAAGAGTTTAATATGATGCTTACTTGTTATAAAAATGAGCTATACGCTGTTAGACAACCTAATGATTTTACGGATTACATGACGACTACATTCACTAGCGAAGGAAAGCTTGCAGCAAAGATATTTAAAGGGTCACGTAAAATACTAATTTCTCCAGTTAAAGTGAAGGTTAAGAAGAAAGCTAAAAGAGGTTGGTTTTAGTATTAATGTCTAAAATATATAAATTTATTTATACGCTATAATAAAAAAGGGCCCTGAATTAATCAGGGCCCTTTATATTTTTTAACTTTATTTGAAATGTTACTTAATAGCTTCTCTAATCTTAGAAGAAAGGTAGTCCATTATCCAAACAATAGCTGCGATAATGATTACTAGAAGACCAACTTCGTTCCATTTAGCTAGACCTTGGTATTGCATAAGCATTGTACCAATACCACCACCACCAACTAGACCAATTACAGTCGCCATTCTAACGTTGATGTCCCAACGATAGATTGTGAATGAAAGGTAAGGTAGAACAATTTGAGGAACAACACCAAACCAAATTACTTGGATAGGGTGAGCACCAGTAGCTGTCATCGCTTCAATTGGACCATTTGAAATGTTCTCAATTTGCTCTGAGTATAGCTTAGAAAGTGAAGATACTGAGTGAAGCCATAGTGCTAGCATACCTGCGAATGGTCCAATTCCAACCCATACTGAGAAGATAATTGCCCAAACAAGAGGCTCAATTGATCTTGAAACATTTAGGAAGAATCTAACTATGCTATATATTGCCATAGTAAGTTTAGATCCATTCATAAGGTTTCTTGCAGCAAAGAAAGCTATTACAAATGCCATTGGAAGAGCAAGCATTGTCGCAATGAAGGCCATGTAAATAGTTTCAATCGCAGCAAATAAAGCCTGTTCAATAATTGCAAAGTTAGGGTTGAAAAGAGCAGTAAAAATTCTTCTCGCACCATGTAGTCCACTTGCAGATAGAAATTCTGTGATACTTACTTGAGAAATAAAGATTCCCGATACAAATGTTACGATAAGTAGAACATAACCAAGTATAGTATATGGCTCAGAAAGAACTGTTCTTTCTGGTCTACTCTCGTATAGCCCTGAAACTGCTTTACCTATTGATACTCTTGTAAAGAAAAGCACTAGTGTTACTAGAGCTCCTAATCCAAGAGCTATTAAAGGTTGATTCCAAGTAAAAGTTGCATATCTATCACCAATGAATATTTTCTCATAGATAATTTTCCATGAAGCTAGAATCATATAAGACCAGATGAATAAATCTATTCCAAATGCTCTAACAGTTTTCTTTAATTTTTTATATCCCGCACCTTTGTTTTCACCAGGAAGGGCATCTTGTACTAATGTTGTCATTTCTTACCTCTAGTTAATCAATTGTCACTTCTACAGCTTCTTCACCGTAGATTGTTTTAAACCAGTTCTCGTCAATTTCTAAAGGCTGACCTTCATAAATTAACTTACCACCTTTAAGTGCAATCACTCTTGAAGCATATTGTCTTACTAGTGATAAGAAGTGGAGGTTACATATTACAGTTACACCAAGTTCTTCGTTAACTTTTTTAAGGTACTGCATTACTGAGTGAGAAGTTGCAGGGTCAAGAGACGCTACAGGCTCATCAGCAAGTAAAACCTTAGGGTTTTGCATTAACGCTCTAGCAATTGCTACACGTTGCTGCTGTCCACCTGATAAGTTATCAGCTCTTTGGTTTTCTTTACCTTCAAGACCAACAATCTTAATAAATCTTTTTGCTTTCTCTTTATCTTCTTCAGTAAAAAGACCAAAAATAGATTTTAAAATTCCTGTTCTCGATAGAGAACCAGATAAAACGTTAGTCATAACTGTTTTTCTTGGAATTAGATTGAAGTGTTGAAAAATCATCCCAACATTAGATCTAAGAGTTCTTAGAGGTTGCCCACTGATATGAGTAACATCGTTTCCTTCAAAAGAAATTGAACCATGGCTAGGCTCATGTAATCTATTGATACATCTTAGAAGAGTTGATTTTCCTGATCCAGATAGACCAATAACAACTAGGAACTCACCTGGAGTAACATCAAATGAAACGCCTTTTAAAGCATGTGTTCCATTTGGGTATTTCTTATGTAAATCTTTAACATTAAGCATTTTTTTGTCTTCCGTTAATTATTTAAGTTTAGATTCAATATCAATTCCAACAGACTTAATCATATCTCTAAGTCCGTCGTAGTCAGCATCAGTAGTATCAACAATTCCTTGAACACTGTAAATATTTTTGAAGATACTTTTTCCAGCTTCAGTTGCAATGAACTTCTTAACTGCAGCAATGAACTTCGTTGTAATTTCTGGGTCTAAGTCTTTTCTAAATACAAATGGGTCATTAGGAATTTTTTCTGTAACTGTAACGATCTTAACTTTTTCTTCTACGTCTGGAAATTGAGTTCTTACTCTATCTCTAGCATCTCTAATCTTTCCATCTTTAGATGGAGCAGAGTAGTAAGTTGCACCAGCGTCTACTTGTTTTTGGTAAACCATAGTTACAACGTTATCGTGCTTAATTCCAAAAGTTGTGTTTGAAAGCTCAACGTTGTTATCTTTAATTATTTTTAATGGAAACATGTAACCAGAAGTTGATGAAGGATCAGTGTAAGCAAATTTCTTACCTTGAAGGTCTTTTACTGAATTAATTCCAGAATCTACGTGAGCAATAATTTGACCTTGGTAGTAGTCGTGCCCATAACGAAGAACTCTTAGTTTTGCTGTAGCACCATATTTTTGGTGAGCTAAGATGTAACCAAATGAGTTCATAACACCAATGTCAGCTCTCTTTGATCCAAAAGCTTCTACAACAGCGATGTAGTTCGTAGGAATACCTGTTTTAAAGATAAGTCCTGTTTCTTTTTCTAAGAATTGAATGAACTCTTGAGAATTAGAGGCAATAGTGTCAGCGTCAACTGATGGAGTAAAGTAGAGCTTTACAGGGTTGTTGGCAGAACCAAGTTTTTCTTCATTTACACAACCTACGAAAAGGATCGTAAAAAGTGCAAGAAGAAGAGGTGCTTTCTTCATCGTAAACATGTGTTGTCTCCTAGATTTATAAATATAAAACAATTCAATAAGTTATAAATTTTTTCGTTAGGCCTATTTATCATGAAATGTTTGATAATGTCAGTTAGGTTTTCCTAAAAAAGGATAGAAAGTGAAGAATCTGTAATATTTTCTGTTATTTTAACCTAATATAACGCTTTGCGTCCTGTCGTTTGTGAAAAATATTGGAACTTTGTTCCATTTATGTGTGAATTTTCTTTAGTAGTTTACTCTTTGAGAACTTTATTCCGTAACGAAATATATAGAAGTTTCAAAGGAAGAAAGTATGCAAAAGATGTTTATGGCCATCATTATTATAGCTTTATCTCAAATAAGCTTTGCTGATACCAAAATAAAAAGAAGCATACTTAAAAGTGGAAGGGAAATAGGCCTTTCCTGGAACTTTAAGAAAAGTGATATTTCAATAGTAAAATCTAATCTTGAGTCTCCATTCCTTTTTAAAGATGTATCAATTAAGCATTGGCAAAAAGCGAAAACCTCAGGGGCTCCAGCACTTCCATTTAAGTCATTTCTTTTAATAGGTACACCTGAAGAAATTGATATTGTTCTAGATGCAAAGATTGTCTCATTCATTGAAGATCTTATTCCATCTCCTGCTCAGGAAATGCCATGTCGATGTGAGATTATTCCATGGAAATTTTCCGCTGATTATAATGAAGACAAGTATAATAAGGACTCTCTATCTCATTTTAAAAAGGAATACTTAGGAGAGTTTAAAGGTAAGAGTATTACGAAAGTAACTGTTTATCCCATTGCTTATAATCACGCACAGGGGGCGAGATTAATTACAAATGCTAAATTAAGTATAAAGTCTAACAATAGAAAACTTGAATTTTTTAAAATAAAGGCAAGTGATAAGAATTATAATATCTTTTCTCATCGAAAATTTGAAGCTGTGCTTGCACCTTTAATTGATATTAGAAAGAAGCAAGGCTTCAATGTTAATTTCTTTGCTCTTGATGAAGTTGGAAATGACTTCATAGATATTAAAGAGTTTATTCATACTCTTTATGAGAATGAACCCTTCTCATATTCTTTGATAATAGGGCATGAGGAAGAGTTTCCTACTGAATACGTCATGACAAAGTTTGATACTAGAACTCCATCAGATATGAATTACTATACTATGGACGGTGAAGATGATGTTATTCCTGACGTTCTTTACGGGAGACTATCAGTTTCAACTCCGGATGAACTTAAGGTTGTTATTGATAAAACAATAGAGTTTGAAAAAAGAAGCTGGAGATCTCCTGCTGGGATGAGTGAAATGATTGCTATTGCCTCTGATGAAGGAAGTGCTCCTGATGATGTTGAATATGTTAGAGAGATGCAAAGCCCTTTAAAATCAAAATTTAACTGGAATAGTAATGAATTCTTTCAAGCTAATGAGAATGGGACTGCTGAGAATATCTCTTCAAGAATCAATGCTGGAAGTATTTGGCTAAATTATATAGGCCATGGTACCGGCCATGAGTGGCCTTCCGTTTACGGTAGAGAATTTAATGTCTCTGATATTGTAAATGATGAAGAGGGTGTCGTGAGACCAGTTGTCATAGACGTGGCATGCCAGAATGGGCGATTTAGCAATGAAGGAAGAATGGGGGAGACCTTCATGCGTGGTGGAGTTCATAAAGGTGGTGCAGTCGCTTACTATGGAGGAAGTGTAGATATTAGTTGGGACCCGCCTGCGATTATGGCAATTGGTATAAATAAAGCCGTAAGTGAGAATAATCAGAGGCGGCTAGCTGACGTCATTTTTGAAGGTCAGAGCTATCTACTCGAAAATATGGATGATATAGACTCTGCATTAGAAAATCTTGTGTGGTATCACTTACAAGGAGATCCTCTTTTAAACTTACAAAATCTGAAGTAACTACCTAATATTAAATAATTCACATATTCCCTCGCAATTTATTAATAGTTGGGAGGGTATAATAGGGCATGGCCTTAAATGTGAAGATTCTTTACCCATTAGATCACCCGCCCGTTACAAATCATGATGACGAACCTGTAGAGCTATCAGCATCCTCTAGTGAGTTAGATGCGGATAAAGAGAATCTTGATAAGAGTCATCTTCTTGAAAAAGAGGAAGACCATATTTATAGAGACGGACCTCTAGAACATAAGAAGAAAAAGCTAAATATTCTTACTTAGGGAGAAGGATATGAAATGGTTCTCTGTGAAGTTCTTATTTGTTCTTATTTTTAGTTGTAGTTCTTATGCAATTACATGGAGTGATGTCCCTGGTTGCTATCAAACAATAGTTTATAACGACAGTTACCTAGAAAATAGCGCTAATAATTATTCTGTAATAAATTTAAATGAGAATCCTCTTTTTTTCATATCAGTAGACGAGGAAGAATACATTGTTCATTCTGCTGTAATCTACAAAGGAAATACAAATTATCATTATCAAGACATATACTTTGAAGATGGAGCAACTTCCAGCAATGGTGGTTTTTTGAGAAGTGATTTTAAATCCTATGTGCGCTATCGTTTTTCGCCAGAAAAGGTTTTAAAGTTATCCAATCAGTTCAGTATCAGACATATTGATGGCAATACATATGAAGTTGTAGCTTTTCAAAATATTGACTTTGAAGGTAAAGCATACCTAGAGTCGGGGAGATTTGTCTTAGAAAAAATAGATTGTTATGATGATATAGCAACTGAAGAAATATTCTCTCGTGGAATAGATTTACCATTTGAGTTAGATCTTTAATTATAGGATTTTAATTTGAAAATTTTAAAAATTTGCTGTGCTATCTTGATCACAGGAGTATCACTTGGACAAGGGTTTGAACCTAAGCAGAACTCTGGACAGAATAAGTTAGAGCGAATCAACTCCATTGAACGCCATATTGTATCTGTCGATAAAACTATCCAAGACCTGAAGAAACTAATTAGCGATAAGCCAGATCTAAAAGGATTTAAAAAACTAATCGAAGATCTTTCTAAGACTCAAAAATCAATTAAGAGTGATATTGATAGCCTTCGTACCGAAGAATTAACTCAACTTAAAAAAGATATAGAGTTTATAGATCAAGAAAAAGTTGAGAAGCTAATTGATAAATTTGTCAAATATCAAGAAGACTCAGATAAGCGCTTAAAACTACTAGAAGAATCTTTAAAAGAAATCAATGGCCAACTTAAAAGTGTAGACTCACCTATAAAGAAATAAATTAAGATAAAGGGTAAATGACATCTACAAGGTCTAATCTTGGTGCCATTAAAAGTGTAATACTTCTATGTAAGAGTATAGTAGGTATCTTATTTTCTAGCACTAGTACCTTTTTCAACGCTGGGTGATTAATATCTTTTTCTTCAACTCTAGTGGTTTTATGTAATATTCTTTCGAGTCTAGAGATATATAACCAACTATGGTCTTGTAGTACTGGAGGTAAATCAGGAAGTATTACTTGGAATCTATCTAGTAATGTTGCCCTTACCTTCTTATGCTTTTCTTTCATAAATTGAAATACTAGAAAATAGAATTCACTGATAACTTCCCACTTTGTATCTGCTAGTGCGTCGTGTGCCATTTGAATGTGATGGTAGGCAAGACTAAAGTCTTTGTGATCAAAAGCTACCTGGGCCATCATGTAGTCTCTAAGGCCAAGTTTAAAATTAAGTGGTGATGACTTTAGCTTTTTACTTTTTAGCTTTATAAGTGGTCCATTCCAGATATTAGAGTGTTCTTCATAATTTCCGACGAAGACCTTAGGTGCTTCCCCAGCAATTGAAAGAGCTCTACCTTTACTTGGATTCATTGTTAATACTTGAACAGAAGAAGGAGTTAGTGTATCTAGGCACCAATTGTCTCCAAGATGTGTGGATTCTTTTCTTGGTGTCCCCATTGAGATGAGCACATCTAAATCTATGAGCTTTTTCTTTTTTAAAAGTTGTTTGATTTTTTCATGACCAGAGCATGCTCTCATTTGGTTATGTGGAGCAATGGCATATGGGTGATAATCTTCAGTATTTAGATCTTTACTTATAATATCATTGTTAAAGTATGTAATTTCACCCTTAGAGATTTTTCCTGTTTTATATTCAAGTTTATCGCCCATAAGGTCAGCACTTAACCATCTCCCGTCTGGGAAAGTCATATTGAAACACCATGTAGTGATTCCCTCTGCTTTCTTGAGGATAGAGATAGCATCTTCTAGTGTTTGTGTATTAAAAATAAGTTCATTTCCAATATCAAATACTGAACGTCCACTAATATTTAAAATATCTGTGAACTTTTGATGTAATGCTAGAGTTACTCCGAATTCATTCATTGAACTAATACTAGGGAACGGGAAACCTGTACTTGCAAATGAGTATACTTTCGGAAGGTCTGGAAAATCATAGAGTATAGTTCTCTCGTATTTATCAAAGCTACTGACTAATGGAAAATCTAGAATTCTTCCATGAGTAGGGCTCTCTTCTTTATCATCCCAAAAAAAGAAAGTTGAACAACCAATCATTGAGCTACTGAGAGAAGGCATCCACTTACTTAGGCATGAACTTAACTCAGGTAATAGGAGAGTGAAGACTAACTCTTTGGAGGAGATGTCTAATCCTTGTGAATAGTTTTCAAGCCATAGTTTATAAGTAGTATTTTTTTCTTGCTGATGATCAAAAAAGTTTGCTGCTAATTCTTGAAGTATTTTGTCTATCTTTGGGATTCCTAAAGATAGGACTGTCTGCATATGATTCAAAAGAAAAGAATGCCCATCGCGATCTTTTACACCAAGTTGGTAAAAGCTTTCTTCAGCACTTCCGATAAGTTTAACAAGCTTAATTGGTTCCATCTGTGACCTAAGGAGGATTAAATGGATATTTTAACTGTTTTTAACGATCCAAGCAATCAAACTATGCAAATTGTTTTCTTAGCTTTTGCTGTTGTGAGACTGTATTTAGAAGTCATAGGTTTTAAGTTTGAAAGATTGCCTATAACTTCTAAAATGGGAGATGGAAAAGGATTCCATCGCACAGGACTTTATTTTAGTATTGGTTATATCTTATTTACAGCACCGGGGCTTCTAATGGCTTAATAGCTTTTGGAATTCCATCATATAATTCTATAACATTATTATCTAACTTTAATACAGGGTTGATGGAAATCTCTTTTTCATTGGCCTTTTTTCTTATGTAAATCTTTACATGACATTTTTCTTCTCTAGCTGAAATCATAGATCCAAGCTGATAGAACTTACTTAATACTTGAGAGTTTTGCTTTCTGTTAAATTGAAATGATGGATCTTTCTTTAACGAGTTCCATAGCTTCCAAGGCTCTATTTCTTTATTGAGAACTTTATAAAGAGTTAAATAAATTATTGGGTCTGACTCAAAATTATCTCCCATCAGAACGAGTTCATCTGGGACACCTGTCATCATGAGAATATCTAAGAGGTGGTTTAGCTTATAGAGGCCTTGAATTTTTAAATCTTTTGGAGTGAGCTCCCCTTCAATTAGTGAAAATATTCTTCTGTAGTCTTTTAAGAATATCCCAGCTGTAAATACTTTATTCTGATAGAGCCAATCCCTCATTGAATCTTCATAGAAATGAGGAGATGCTGAAAGTATGAATGGTTGGTACCCATCGCTAATATAATTAGTGAATAGATCAAGTGATTTAGTGACAGTAGGAAATGATGATAATGGCTTTGTTAAAGAGTTATATACTTCTTTTGTACTTGAATACTTTGTATCAACTAAAGTCTTATCAAAATCACAGATAATTAATTTCTTATGTCCTTCGATAACAATAGGAATAAAACTTCCAAGGTGTATTTGAAGTCCATTGTTCTTCTTTACTTCATAGGCTTGAAAAACTGTTATGTTTTTTCGCTCACCGTTTAAAGGGATTTTAAAGTTAAAGTTACCGAAGTTATCAGAGTCATAAGTTTTTTTGAAGACTTGCTCTTTTTCCTCGTTAAGTCCTATAAGCCTTATTCTAAACTGTGAAGATCTTAGTAGTCTAAAGTCTTGAATTGGAAACTTAGGTGTGAATGATGAGAGATCTACTACTGCAGGACCTCTCCATTCTTTCATCGTACATGATGCTTTAACCGATATATAATCGTCAGTTTTAATGGCCAAAAAATGTACAAGGTTAGGTCTTTTCATAATATATCTTCTCAGTAATAATATAGTCTTGCTAGTATTTTAAGATAAAGGTTAAGAAATGCAAATACATATGCCCAACGAAATATTTATAGAGCTTATTGGTCCCGTTAACTTTTATATTGGAATGGGGATTCAAATTCTCACTGCGTTACTTCTAGGAGGCCTTGTTGGACTTGACCGTGAGCGTAAGATGAAGTCTGCCGGGATTAAAACTAACGTTCTTATCTGCCTTGGTGCATGTCTTTATACTGCTATTTCACTTATTTTAGTAACAGAGAGCTCAAATACAGATATTTCAAGGATTCCCGCTCAAATTGTAAGTGGTATTGGTTTTCTTGGTGCCGGTGCAATTATACAAAGTAGAGGGCACGTTATTGGTCTAACTACTGCAGCTACAATTTGGGTTGTTGCAGCAATTGGACTTACTATTGGTGCTGGTTACCCATTTGTAGCAATCCTATTCACATTAACAATCCTAATTATCTTAAAGTTACTAAACCCAATTTATAACTTCATTATGCTTGAAAAAGATAATAAGCCTTACCATATTGAAATTCTTTCTCATGGACGTGTTAAGCAACAAGTAAAACAAATGATTCTTCATGAAGTTAATGACATTAGTCAATTAAGTGAAGAGGTTGTTAATGTTGAGACAGATGAAAGAATATTACATGCTTATATTTCTATTCATCCATCAAGAATGAAGTTTCTTAATAAAGAACTTAAGGCCATTTTAAAGGTTGAGAAAGTTAACTTCTATATAACTGATTATGATCCGACAAACGATGACTAGAGTGTAGCCACTTTAAAAGTTAATACACCGTCATTGTAACTTTGAGTTACTTCCTTAGAATTTAGTAGCTCTTCTGTTGGAATCTTCTTAGAAAAGACTTCACTTCTACTAGATTGATTCTTTGTACCATCTTCAGATTCTACAGAGTCTGAAAACTTTCTAGTCAAAGTTATTGAAAGGCTTCTTCCTTGTGCCGTTAGGCGCACATTTTCTTTTTCGTATTCAGGAACTTCAAGATTGATTTCATAAGCTCCCTCTAGTTTTGTTATGGTAGGGTCTAAAGCTGTAATAGTGTAAAAACCATTCTCGTCTTTATTTTCAATATTTGCTTTGAACTTCATTTGACTATTTACGAGAGAGTTAATCTGATTTGTAAATTTATTTTTAATTCTATCAAGAACACTCTGATGCTCTTTCGATATACTGTTATACTTTTCTTTGAAGCTTTTATCTTCTTGTAGAAGTATATCTTTATGTTGGGCCGTCATGTTTTGCATTTCGGCCATCTGAATATTTTCTAACTCTTTTCGTTGAGCTTTTAACTTATAGTTTTGATCTATAAGTTCTTTTTCATGTTCCATTACTATGTTTGCATTCTTTCTAGCGTAGTCTTTTTCGGCACTTTTTTGTTGTATCTGATGAACTCTTTCTTGGTTTAGAAGTTTACGATCATTCTCAATACTTTTTTCATCTGCTTGTATTTTATTTTGAAATGTTGTCTGTGAAACACGCTCTAAGTGTTCGCTCTCAAGTCTTCTGAGAGTGTCCTGAGTGTTTGTATTGATGTCAGCTGCTATTGAGTTAACCTTTTCAAAAGTATCGTTGTACTTATTCTCATAGGTTGAATTTAGATCTTTGATTTTTTCTTGATTGAACTTGTTTAGCTTTTCTTGCTCTTTATCTAACTTTTTCTTTGAGTCATCAAAGCTCATTTTGATATTGCTTAGCCTTTCTTGTTTTTGAACTAATTGCTCAGCAATTTCAGCTTCATTTTGATCTCTGATATCTAGTAACTCAGTCTCTCCATTAAGTCTTTCATTGTACTTTCTTTCGTCATACATTTTATCGAGACTTTCAATCTCTTTTTCACGAGAAGCAATTAGGTTTCTTTGAGAGTCGTTTAATCTCTCTAGTTGTTTCTTTGAAAAACTTAAGTCACTATCTATCTTCATTTTTGTGCTAATACTCCAGAGTTTTCTTCGGGACCAGGGCATAACTCTTTTTGATTTCCTGTGTGTCCAACACACATCCATGATCTTAGTAGATCAACTTTTAAAGAGTTGTTACCTCCATGATAGCTAATATAGCTGACTGGGTCCAATGTTGAAGTTACTAAGTATCCATTTTTATCTATTGGCATTCTTAACTTAGACTTAACATAATATTGATAAACTCTATATTCAGCATTGGCATAACTTGAAAAAAGTAATGTGATAAATAATATCTTAATGAAGAGTAGGGTTCTCATCAAGTATTCTCCCTTCTACTAAATTTAAAAATGCTGAAATAAATAAGTTTCTCTCGCTATCATTCATTGAGAAGATAACAGTTTTTTGTCTCTCAAGAGATCTATGTTCTGAGACTCTTTTTAGGATTTTTTGCGCTTTCTTTTTTTCTACGTCAGTTAGCTTTTTAGCTTGTTCTTTATGTGTATTTATCCAAGAACTTTCAATGATAGGATAGTGTCCGTGTGTAGCCATTTCTATTAGTGAATTCATTGATGGGGACTTTCTTTGGGTTAAATTGTTCAAGCGTTTCTCCTGTTTAACAATCTCATATAAATCTTATAAAATTACTGGAGGGACATTTAGCGGGTAAGTTTTGCTTTTTGGCTATAATTAACAAAAATCAGCATGTTACGAAGAAAATAATTATTTTAATTGTGATATTTACTTAGTTTTCACACATATAGTTGAAAGGCGTTAGTGTTTATGTGTAAAATAGTAGAGAATTATGTGAGCTTATGAAGAGCTCAACTCATTTTACTCAAGGAAGATAGAAATGGTCAGGTATTTAGTCTCTCTAATATCTCTTACATTAACTTTAAATACTTTTGCACTTGTTGATTATTCACAGTCTGAAACCTCTTCAGTTCGCCCTAAACCACGTGCGAGGGCCCCTAGAAAAGCATCAGGAATGATACAAAGAAGTGCACCAACAAAATCAACAAGCGGAAGTGGATCAACTATTTTTGGTGGTGATTTTGAGCTTCAAGCTTTATATGATCATCAGTCTATTAGTGAAAGTCAGACTTCTGGTGATTTTCAAAAATTAACTCTATCAGGACATTTTCAAACACAATACAATCTTTATATGGATTTCTCATATTGGGCAGCAACTTCTGAGTTAAAAAATAGTGAAGGAGAAGATGAGTCTTTAGAGAATGAGAATGGTAGATTGAAGTTCATTCTTGGTTTCAATTGGCTACGTTTTGGTAGTGCTCAGGAAATGGCTACGGTCGACCTTTATGGTGGAGCCTTATTTAAAGGAAGTGGTGGCGTTGCAAGTACTAGGACTGATAAAGTTATCGGTGTTGAGACTTCAAAAAGATTTTACAACTTCGCTCTAGCTCTTGGTTATGAATACCACATTACTGGTACTCCTAGTGCAGAAAGTGAAAGTGCTATCGGAAATATTAATATACTCAAAACATCATTAGGGTGGATGGTATCAAATGATATTAGTTTTACACTAGAAGGTGGAATGGTTAAGCTTGCCAGCAATGACAATCCAGACAGAGTGAATAAAATTGATGAAGAAGTAGAATTTTCATATGTTAGGCCTACTGTAATTTTAGGTCTTTCTCCAAATGTAGGCCTAGAGATGGGTGGAGTATTTAGAACAAGACGTGCTCAAAACACAAACTCTCTTGTAAGTGCTAAACTTTGGAATATTCCAGGAGCGTATGGTAACTCACTTTTTGCTGGTTTAAAAATTACAATCTAAGGATAATATGAGCTTTAAAAAAGACTTCTATTTTTGCTATGAATGCAAAAATCATGTCGAAAATTTAGAAGACTTACTCTTTGTTGAAGCTGATACTTCAAGATCTTTTTGTTCCGAAAAGTGTATTGAGGCTTACTTTACTCCAATCACAAATTTCTATGAATCTATAGAAAAGAAATTAAGAAAAAAATATGCTGTAGAAACTGAAGAGTGCTTAGAGTTTTTATCGGATGTTACAATTATGGAGAAGTCTATGACAGCTCCTGATGAAATTTGGCATTACGAAAATTCTATAAATGAAAATATATATACATTTATAAATAAGGTTTCAATTAAAGAAGAGCGACCTTTTTATGTAATTATTCTATGTACTATCTATGATACTTACCCAGGCTATGTTCTACTTTCCACGATAACGGAGAGTAAATTCCTAATGGAAGAGTTTCGTATTGGAGAGGAAGTCAACCTTGCTGAACACTTTAGTGACGACCAAGAAGTAGAAGGCATAGATATTTCAACTGATGAAGTTGAAAGTATTGAACAGAAAAAATCTGAAATTTTAGCGAGCCATATAGAGCTTCATTCTCCGGCTGATATTCCAGTAGAGAGCTATGAGCTGTATGATGAATATATTGAAGCGACAATGGATAGTCCGGATGAAATCTTTAAAAATAAGGATAAGGCCGGAGATACTATTTATACCTACATTAAAGCATTTGATAAGGACGGAGTTTCGTTCTTCTATTTTGTTCTTTGTATGAGAATTGATTCAGCTTCAGAAGATGCTCAAGAATTAATCATTCCAATCCTAAATTTCCCAACAGTTGATGGCGATCTTTATAAAAGTTACCATCAAGGAGAGCAAGTCTCTGGTGCTCTTAAAAATTAAAAGACCTTAAAGACATACTGGCCAACACTTTTGAAGGCTGAGCAGTAAGAAGAATCATTGTATTGATCTAAAAACTGAGAACAGTAAATATAGGCATCAGGAGATAGAACATATTGATAGAATGGAGAAGGGTAGAAATACGCCTTGTCCTTCATAACCATTGCTCCTGTAATAGAGAAATTAGTGTATCCTGTTCTGTTTGTATAAAGAGTCACTTTATAAATTGTTTTTGAATCAGATATCATTAAACATCTTGGCTCACCAATATAGACAGATGAACTTCCACTATTATGAGTAGGTATGATACAGACTTGAGAGTCTGTTATTGGTGTCTTAACTTGAATCCAAACATCTTTCTTATTTGTGCTTTGGCAAAGAGTGTATTCTCCAAGGTGTGAGTGACTTTCAGTAAAACCTGAAACGCCATCTTCTGACCATGAACAATGAGCAATCTCAGTTGGGATTGTAGACTCATCAGTTGAAGTATCATCTGTAGAACTATCTGAACCTCCTACTGTGACCGTTCCGGTAGTAGAAGTAGGGTTCGATATATAGGAACCTGTTGTATCGTATGTACTAGATGAATACGCTGTTCTTCTATCCCTTGCGGTATCACAAGAAACAAGAGTTATAGCAATAAGTAGTAGCGAAATCATTTTCATATTTATTTTCCTAAGATAAAATCAAACCTCATCTATCTTATCGAATATTATACAAAAAATTTTAGGATTTTTCTTCAGTTTACGCATAAGTTGCCGAAAAGTCGTGTATGAAGGCAATAATTCTCTTCTTCCTTATATTGATTTCAATTGCTACGGCAGTTGTTTTAGGTGCATTCGCTCCCTACCACTTTTATAACAAAGCGCTGTACTCTGGTATAGATTCCCGTTTCTATAAAATAGGGAAGACTAGTGATACATTCCATAAAGGAAGTTACTACAATATCGACCCAATGAAGTCTGTATCTTCAGAAGCTAAAGATTTATGGGAGACATTTCACTTCGTTGATTTTGAAATTCCTCTTCCTGTAAGACATCCAATGTTTGTATTATTACCTCTTATAGAAAGAAGAAAAGATAGGCCTGTTCTAGGTGCTGTATTCAAAACTCGCGGTGGACAAGAAGTCTCTAGCTTTAAAGTTCTAGAGTCATTTAAATTTGATAAAAGAGTTGAGCATCATAAGTTATTAGAGTTGCCCTTCTTTAAAAACTATTTATTAACTATAGATGATAAAGTTCTGTGGAAAGATCTATTTACCAGAGATTTAAATATACCTTCTGGAAAATTATTTGATCTAAACTTTTGGAAAAGTCTGTGGAGAATTTCATATCAAGAGTTGGTATACAATCTTTATATTCTACAGTTAAGGTCTGAATTTTTTCCACATAATGCAACTAACCTTTCATATTATACTAATAAAAGCTTTGGGGTTATCGAACTTGTTGATGGGCATAAATTAGAATTAGGTCTTGAAGAGATTTTTCGTACTGAAATTTTTTACGTATATAGAAATGGTTTTATTCACAAATTCTTTTTGAAGACGCGACATGATCATTTAATATCTGATTCTATTAGAAAGAGAATGATGAACACTTTAGAGTATAAGCCTAGTGATGAAGCATCTTCAATTGAAATATATGCCCGCTATAAAGCTCTTCCGTACTATAAGAGAGTATCTCAAGAAGGAATGATATATTTATATGCTGGTTGGAGTCATGTCACAGGTAAGAAAGAGTTTCTTAAGGAAATGATTCAATTCCTTGAAAGAGGTAATAATTCATATAGCTACTTAGCTCCTCTATATGATTATTCATTCAAACAGTTTGGGACAAACTTCTCAATCATTAAAGATAACTTAAAAGAAAGCGCTAATGAGAGAGTAAAGCGTAAGGCACTTGAAGAAGAGAGAAGGCAAGACGATACTATAAAGAATTCGAAATCTTCTGACTTTGATGGAGATTTTGAAAATGAAGATAAGAAAGTCGAATATTTCTTAAAAAAAGCAAAAGAGTCTGACGAGTACGAAGAAGATAAGAATATTCTTTTTAAAGATTAGAACTTATATGAGATTCCTGCAAAAAGACTAACTCCTGAGAGAGATTCTATACTGATCTCTGAGCCTGAAGCAGTCTCAATTGGTTCAAGCTCTGTTACCTTGATAGATCTGACGGAGAGACCTGCAAATGCTCCTAGCTTTGAATAAGGAAGAATTCTTGCAATTCCACCGAAGCTATATCCATAAAGAACACCATTTGATTTTTGTTCTCCTCCTCCCTGAATAACTTGAAAGTCTCCCGAGAAAAGTAATCCACCAAACGCAGATATAGACATATATCTGTAATTGAAAATTGAATAATAGAGATTGGCCTCAATTGCTAGAGACTTAGCAGCTATATCTTCATTTGATGCTGAAAAGTATGTTAGTCCAAATCCCCATGATGTTTTCTTGTTAGGGGCTCTATGTTCCATTTGAAGTGCTAATACACTAAATAGTGTACTCTCTTCTCCAAATTCACTGGAGTACTCTTGCCATGCTTCACCAGCGGCTGCCTGACCAAGTGAGACTGTAAAGTAATTATTTTCTGATAGTTTGTCTTGATCTGTTTGAAAGGTTAACTCTACATCGTGTTCTGTGATTTTTGGTGTATTGATTCCACCCTGATTGAGGTCGTTTAGCAGAGCAATATCTTTTATTTGAATATATGCAACTCTTCCTGAAACAATTACTGGTAGTATTGTTCCATCCTGTTTTTCAACTTCTCCAACCTTAATTTTCTTACCATAAGAAATGTAACCAATTGGTGCTGTTAACTTTTGATCTGAGAAGATAACTGCCTTAGAGACACTTATAACGGCAATCTGTGCAGCAAGTACTTGTGAGCAAAAGATAAATAGAAGTGTCGAAAGAACAATTTTTAATTTCATTAATAAAATTATATTCTGAAAACTACCTGATTTCAAACATTTGTGAAGGGAAACTATTGCTTCATGAAAATATGACTATAATGGGTTGAGTAGAGTAGGTTTTCATTATAAATTACTAAAAACACGTAAAATAATGAGGCCCAAATGAGATTTCCAGGTAAGAGAAAAACGAAGCACTATTTTCCCGTTACAGATTCTGGAAGGATCTCTTTTGATACAGATTTTTCAAGAAAAGAAAATATATATCTTGTTGGAATTGATCAACTACTTGTTGATATTGAAGTTGAGGTAGATGAAGAATTTTTAGAGAAATATGGAATCATTAAGGGAGAGTCTTGTGTTCTGCCAAATGATATAGTTGAAGAAATTTATCAATCCCTTGCAAAAGAAAATAGAATAATAGGTGAGTATGCCGGTGGTGCGATTGGTAATACGTTACATAACTACTCTATACTTTCTGATGATAAATCTGTCGCTCTAGGAACCATCTGTAAAAATATACACGTTGGTGACTACGCATTTAAATATATTTGTACAACAAGCTCTAAAGTAGACTTTTCTCACTTACAGCCTAAAGAAGGAAATATGGCACGAGCCATGTGTTTTCTTACACCGGATAGAGAGAGAAGTTTTGCTATAGGTAAAGGGATTATGAATGAACTCTCTAGTGAGTATGTCCCTGAACATATTGTTGCAGGGGCTAGTTCTCTTCTTATATCAACTTACTTACTTAGAGATGAATCTTCACCTTTATTTAACGCTACAATGAAAGCTCTAGAGATTGCTAAAAAAGCAAATGTTCCTGTTATATTATCATTAGGGACATCTAGTCTTGTAGAAGAAAAGAGAGACTTCTTTTTAAAAATAGTGAAGGATTACGTATCTATTTTAGCAATGAATGAACAAGAGGCTTCAGCTTTATTCAATGAAACAGATCCATTACTTGCAGGAGAAAAATCTCTCGATTACGTCGATATGACTCTATTGACTGTTGGGAAAAGAGGACTTTATATTTGTGCCTATGTTGACGAGAGTATGGCAAGAGAAACTAAGGATATGATTCATACTAAATCTATCCCTGAGTATAATAAATATGAATACTCAAGAGCAATGAAGAAGTCGAAGTGTAGTAATCCAATAAAAATCTATACTCATATAAACCCATATATGGGTGGCCCAGGTGAAATTAAAAACACTAATGGGGCAGGTGATGCTGCTCTAGCTGCATTACTACATGATATTTCAGCTAATTTTTATCATAGAGAGTTAGTACCTAACTCACCAAAACATGAGTCAGATTTCTTGACATACTCTTCAATCCACCAAGTGTGTAAATATGCAAATAGAGTGAGTTATGAAGTTTTAAAGCAGAATTCTCCAAGGCTTTATCAAGGACTTCCAACAAAAGAGAAGTCCTTAGAAGAAAGCTATTGGGATCTTTAATTAGTAAGTACCTTATTTAGATCCTCTACCTTAAAAATCTTTCTATTCTTTTTAGGGTTAGGGTCTTCTTTTTTATCTATGGTTTTTCTTTTCTTTTTAGTTTCGCTCTTAACAGTCTCTAATTTAGCTTGAGTCTCAATATACTGTTTACAAATTTTATCAAGTTCATCTGGTTTTAATTCATTTAGCTTTTCATCTTCAAATGTACAAACAGTTTCACCATTGCTATTTTGTTTTATTTCTATCATGTACTTTTGATCATTGAGAAATATCTCTATTGGTCCTGAATTATCTGAACTTCTTAAAATATCGTCAATTTGTTCATTTAAGCTCAAAGAGATTGCCGATGAATTACCTATTGTTTGAGAAGGAGCTAGTGGATTATTAGAGTTACTTGTAAACTGATCAGGCTCACTTATTGTCTCGTTCTCTTGAGGATTAGTTTGATCACTAGATGATTTTACCTGTGACGTATTTTTTAGAGAATGTTTAGGTAAAACTGTACTTTTAATAGGTTCGCTATTTTTTGATGTAGAGTCATTTTCAACATTTGAAACCTCTGCTTTAACTATTTCAGTTTTATTTTTAAGTTTTTCAATTTCTTTCTTAAGCTTTTCAAGCTCAGGGTTTACAACAGATGAACTCTCTTTTGTCGTAGCTATATTTTTCTTTTTTTCATTTATCATACTCTCTAATTTAGATATGTAGTCTAGTAAGTCATCATCAGACTTTCCTTTTACTTCATCTTCTAAGTCTGAGTTAGACATACTTTCAAGCTCTTTTTTTGAAATGTCATCTTTTTTAGAATTATTGAAAAAATTAAATTTTGAGAGAAAGCTGCTCTTTTCTTCTGGGGGATTTACAGCAGCTTTTGTAGTAACATTTTGATTACTAGCAATATTTATATCTTGTTCTGGAGCAATAGGAGAGTTTACTGGTAATGAACTTGAACTCTCTGGTTTTAATTCTGTACTTATTGAAGAAGCAATTTCAAATAATTTATCCTCTTTTCCTGTTTGGGACTCATAGTACATACCGGCCATATTTGTACTGTTATTAGCTTGGGCGAAGTCACTTCTGTAGTCATTTTTCTCAAGCTCTTTACAGAGACTAGGGTACAACTGAATTTTTTCACTTATAGTATTTATAAGGTCTGATAGGGACATTGAGTTATTGTTAGAACAAGTGCTTTGAAAATTATTATTAGGAGAGGTTTTATTAATTGCTTCGGTTGTTGCTATTGACCCAATTTGATCAATACAGTTTGTATCAACTCTATCTATAAATTCTTTTTGAATTGCACAGTATGAAGTTTCAAATTGAGACTGGCAGCTTTGTTCAATTGAATCATCACTCTTGTTTGGATGATAAGCATCAAGGTTATTTGTTAGATCTCTCGAGTACCTTCTATCTTTAAAGTTTTTTAAAAATAAATTTTCAAACTCAGATTTTGATTGGTTTGGTCTTTGAATATCATAAACTTCGTTAGCAACATTTCTTATTTCATCTTCTTGTCTTTCTTGAAGGACATTCTTAATTCTATCTAGGCCTTGGAAAAAATGTTTTATTTCTCTAACACCTTTCTTCGTTGGTTTTATATTTCTTTCCGTATTTTTTTTCATATTATTGAGTGTCGATAGGGATATTATCCTTTTCGCTTCTTCAAACCTTGCAATTTGTTCGTTATTATTTTTATAGGAGTTAGAATTTTTCTTACCAAGAAACTGATCTTCTAATAAATCAAGAGCCTTCTTAGAATCATTATTATTTAAGCTTTTGATAACACTTGTAATATCTTTTTTAAACTGATTATTCATCAAGTGATTTGGATCAAGGTTTGAATCTAGTTTGTTTTTATAAACTAAGAGGCGTCCATTTTTATCGATAGTGTGGAGATCCTTTTGTTCACAATATAAGTTTTTTAGACCCAATGTATTTTTATTCTTGAAATCTTGATCTTCTTCTAGAAATGTCTCAATTAATGTAGGGTCATCATAGGCAAGGTCAGCATCTGTACATATTGCTTGTGCTAGTTCGTCAGCTGTAGATATACAGTCAATCTTACTAGACATGGCCAAGAACTTCATCCAACGATTTTTATTTTTACCTGTTAAAAGTTGATTAAGGGTTAGCTCTTTCCCTGATCTATCATTATCAATTTCTTTTAAAAAAGCTGGTAAGTTGTCTCTCGTTAAAGTCTTTATGAGTGGGTGAATATCCATTCCCGATTCTTTTACATAGTTGTTAAATTCTTCTCTTAATGTTGGAGAATTTAAATCTCGACCCTTGATAAAAGAACCAAATGAAGCTTTTAAGTTTACGGCATTTTCATCATACTTCATTCTAATATATTTCTTTTCCATCTCTTTTGGATCTTGAAAGCATGAATTTACACTTCTTTTAATATTTTGACCTAATGAAGCCTCTTGTTTTATACCATTGAGTAAATTATCAAATGTCTCATCGATGCTATCTTTATTTATTTTAATACCTAATGTGTTACCAAACATATTTTGAATACGATCTATAGCCTCTTTGGAATTACTTGCGCATCCTTTTAGATTTGCAAGGCGCAGAAATTTCTCTTTGAAGAAATTTCTAGAAAAGCAGCTTCTTACTTTTTTATTCTTTTCAGTCAGTAGGATTTCATTGTTTTTTATTGTTTGAATTTTTCTTTTAAATCTTTCTCCAATATTTTTTTGAATTTTTTGCTTTAACTTTTCTTTAAATTCGAGGTTCTTTTTTTCAAGGTCATCTCCATAGTCATTTTTTAAGGACTCTGTTACACAATCACAGTTGATATTTTCATAAATATTTGGAGATTGGTTTCTTGATTTATCTAAGCATGAACTACTTCTTTGATATTTCTTTTGGGTATTTAGAAATGTATTGAAAATTGGTTGGTCTGGACAGTCTAGATTCTGAATCTTATTGTCTTTCGTGATCTTTACTTCTTCTACGCAATTAACTTTGTCACTAATATTTTTCAAGTTCTTAGTGTTAAAGATAGAGTATTGTTCTTTAAGACATCTTATGCCTTTTTTCGCTATTAATTCTTCATTAATCAAATCACCAAATGATGATGAATTGATTAAAACTATTAATGTTATAAGAGCTGTTCTCATAATATTTCCTCATCTATATCTATTTATGTTATCGGTATAGATGAGTAAAAAGATTAGTTGTTTGCCTCAAGTACTCGAATTTACATACTTTTTAGTAGTTGTATTCGCTCTGTTAACACTTTTGATTGAGTTAGAGATCTTCCCATCACAAGAAATGATGCTCCCTTTTCAAGAGCTTTTTCTGGAGAGAGTACTCTTTTTTGATCTCCAAAATTTGCTTCCTTAATTTCATCATCAAATCTTATTCCTGGACACATTGATAACAGATTTAAATTAAGCCCATTCAATATCATCAATTCGTTAGGTGAGCATACAACGCCATCTACTTGACTTTCATGTGCTAGTTGGAAGAGGTTTGAAAAAAGCTTGTTATTATCTGATATACCCCAGATTTTTTCTATATCTTTCTGATCTAGTGAAGTCAGAATACTAACTCCTAATAATTTACACTCTGGTAGGAACTGATTTCTTGCTTCTACACTGGCCTTAAGCATATTTATCCCACCACTTAAGTGCAGCGTTAGGAATTTAATCGGAAGACCTTTTAGCGATCTTATTGCCTTGCTGACAGTATTAGGAATATCGTGAAGTTTTAAGTCTAAAAAAATATCTACTTTATATTTATTATATATTTCTTCTACAAAGTCTCTCCCGTATAGGTTAAATAATTCGAGTCCAATCTTTACGCACACTATTTCATTATTAGATCTCTCTAGGAAAGCATAAATATCTTCTTTAGACATATTATCAAGTGCAACGTAGATACTTTTCATTTTACTCATTGATGTATCTCCTGAAGACTAATAGGCTGTAGTGCCGTTAGGTCACTTTCAGTTATTGACTCTATTACGGCCACAATATTTTCTACCCTTGTAAAGCAAGGGATGGCATAAGTTGTTGCGGAGTTTCTTATGTGTTCTCCATCGGACTTAGATGTACCCTTATCCATTGGGGTGTTGAATACCATTACTATTTCATCTTCTCTAAGAACATCAATCAGAGAGATATTATTCTCTTCATGTATTTTAGCAACTTGCTCACAAGGGATACCTTGGTTCTTGATAAATCTACAAGTTCCTCCAGTTGCACAAAAAGTATAGCCTTTATCTTGTAGTAGTTTTAGATAGGGAAGTACGGCCGCTTTACTGTGATCTGCCAAGGACATGAGTATTTTTCCTGGAGTATTAATATTAGGGTAGTTTCCAAGATAAGACTTCAAAATAGCATGATTTTTATTTGAATCTGTACCTAGAGTCTCCCCTGTTGATCTCATTTTAGGTCCAAGAATAATATTGTCTTGTATAAAACGGTCAAATGGAAAAGTCGATTGCTTTACGCAGTAATGACTACTTTGATTACTATCCCAGCTTTCTATTTGTAGGCCAAGCATTGCTCGCGTAGCGATTTGTGGTAAAGAAAAATTGATCGCCTTACTTAAGAAAGGAAGTGTTCTAGACCCTCTAGGGTTTGCTTCAATACAGTATATAAGGTTGTCCTTTACTGCATATTGAAAATTAATAGGACCTATAATATCTAATTCTTTTGCTAAATCCTCAGATATCTTTTTCATTTGTTCTGTTAATTTTTTAGTAAGTCTTACTGGTGGAGATATCATTCCAGAATCTCCTGAGTGAACTCCTGCGTATTCAATATGTTCACAAACTGTGAAGACGCAATTACCTTTATGATCTCTTATTAGGTCTACGTCATACTCAATTGCTTCTTCTAAGTAAGTTTCAACTTGAAAAATCGTTGAACTCTGTTTTAGTTGATCAAGGAGAGGCTTTGGCAGGTTTTCAACATCTTCGTGTGAGTGAAAGATGTACATACTTTCACCACCTATTACATAACTAGGTCTTATGATTACTGGTAAACCTATTTCTGTTAGTGCATTGATTAAGTTTTTATATCCTTGAACTTCTTTTGCTTTAGTATGTGAAAGGTCGACTTTTTTAGTTATTTGACTAAAAAGTTTTCTGTCCTCTGTTAAGTTTAAGGTATTTAGGTCAGGACCAAGAAAATTGAATTTCTTAAATTCATTTCTAAAGCTATCTTCAATGTACGATCGAATATTTATCCCTGTTTGGCCTGAGAAAGAAGTGATGACACCATATGGATTTTCATTAATTAAAATATCAAAGAGATCTTCTGAATATAGTGGACTTAGATAAAGCCTATTTGAACTGTCATAATCTGTACTAACAGTTTCAGGGTTAGAATTGATCATTATTGATTGGATACCTTCTTCTTCAAGTTGTTGGCATGACTTCACACAAGAGTAGTCAAATTCTATTCCTTGTCCAATTCTGTTAGGTCCTGAACCAAGGATAACAACAGATTTTCCATTTTTACTCAAAGATTGAGCCTCATTTTCTTCCCAGTAAGTAGAGTAAAAGTAAGGCGTCTCTGCATTAAACTCACCAGAGCACGTATCAACAGCTTTATAGATAGGGAAGACTCTCTCATCAAATCTCTTTTGTAAGATATCTTTTTGACCTTGATCTGTTAAAAGAGCTAAATACTTATCAGAGAATCCTAGTCTCTTATAATTAAGTAAGTTTTCTCTTTCTGCTAAAAGCGTTTTATCTAGTTTCAACTTTTGTTCTGCAACGTAGACAAGTGAGACTTGGTCTATAAACCACTTTGATATTTTTGACTTTTCTTGAACTTCTTCAATTGTCATTTCTTGTCTGAGGCCCTCTAAAGCACTCAGTAGTGAAAGCTCTAATGGAGAGCCAAGTCTATCTTCTATATACTCACGAGTAATACTGACTGGTGATGTTTTTAGTTGTGATAATGTAGGAATTTCTAAACCAAGTTCAAGTGATCTAAGAGCTTTAAAGAAAGCTTCATTGAAAGATGATCCTAGCGCCAATACTTCGCCTACTGATCTCATTTGAGGTCCAAGTTCCTGGGAAGAAGATGGAAACTTTGAGAAAGGAAAAATTGGTATTTTCACTGCCACATAATCTAGACTAGGCTCAAAGGCAACTGGTGACGCTTTAGTTATGTCATTTAAGATTTCTCTTAATGTATACCCGATAGCTAGTAGGGCAGATATTTTTGCTATAGGATAACCCGTTGCTTTTGAAGCAAGTGCTGATGATCTAGATACTCTAGGATTCATTTCGATGACGACAATATCATCTTCGTTTTCTGGGTTTATAGCAAATTGTACATTTGCTCCTCCGGCAACTACACCCATGTGTTTTGCAATCGTTAGAGACATTGTTCTTAGTTGCTGGTAGCAGCGATCACTTATTGTTTGAGCAGGAGCAACTGTTATTGAGTCTCCAGTATGAATTCCGCATGGGTCAACATTTTCGATAGAACAAATTATGACTCCATTCTTATCTTTATCAACCATCACTTCTAATTCAATTTCTTTCCACCCTAGAAGAGATTTTTCCATTGTTATTGGGAACTTTAAATCACTTGTGAAAACTTCTTTCAAGTCTTCTAGATTATGAATGAGAGCAGCTCCTTTTCCTCCAAGAGCGAAGTCTCGTCTTATAATTAGAGGATATTCGACTTTTTCATTTGCAAGTTTGATTGCTTCTTCTGCTGAGTGGGCCCTAAATCTTTTTCCTGTTTGATATCCAAGTTTATCTAACTCTATTGCAAACAAAGCTCTATCTTCAGTTTTATTAATTGTATCTACATTTGCTCCAAGTAGTGCAACTCCATTGTCCCCAAGATAGTTTTCTTCTTCTAGCTCAATACAGATATTTAAAGCTGTCTGACCACCCATCGTTGATAGTACAGCATCAACTTGTTCTTTCTTTATGATTTTCTTAATAGTATCTTTTGTAATTGGCTCTATATAAGTTCTGTAGGCCATATCCGGATCTGTCATTATTGTAGCAGGATTAGAGTTTAAAAGAACAACATCTATTCCTTCTTCTTTTAATGCTTTACAGGCTTGAGTTCCAGAGTAGTCAAACTCACTTGCTTGTCCGATTTTTATTGGCCCTGATCCAATTAATAGGATCTTCTTATAGGGAATATCTTTCTTTTCAACATTATGAACATCAATCATAGGGTGAAGATCTTTCATATCAATTGATTGATGTGTATCTACTTTTAAGTAATCTTCTATCTCTCTAAAGAAGACACTTGCATCACTAGGGCCTGGGTTCGACTCAGGGTGAAACTGAACACTTTTAACCTTATGATCAGTTGAAGAAATACCTTCTACTGAAAGATCAAATAATGAAATATGTTGAATGAAAAAATCTCTATTTGAAATATTACTCTTAGAAATTTTTTCAAAACTTTTTTGATCTACTGAGTATCCATGATTTTGACTAGTAATTAAAATCTCTCCTGACACATTGTCAAAGCATGGATGATTAACTCCTCTTTGTCCGAAAGGTAATTTAATCACTTCACTTTCAAGTGCAAGAGAAATTAGCTGATGTCCCAAGCAAATTCCTCTTATAGGGATATCTGTCTTTAGTAACTCTTTTACAACTTCTATTTCTGTCGAGTAATTTCTTGGATCGCCTGGTCCATTTGAAAGAAATATGAGAGATGGTGAAAGGTCCATAATCTCTTTGGCTGTACTATTGTAGGGAAGCATCACTAATGGTTTATTTAAATGCTCTAAGTTTTTTGTAATAGAATCCTTTATACCGTAATTGATAATTACTATTGGATTATCACCTTCTTTTAGAGTTATCTTTTTATCAATTGATACTTTGGAAAGATCTTCACAAGAGAGCTGTACTTTCTCAAATTCCATTTTGGTTGGAGCTTTCTCTCTTGTCGTAACTACGGATTTATGACTTCCTTTCTTGTTCACTAGATACTTAACAAGTCTTCTTGTATCCAAATGACTTATTAATGGAATAGATATATTGTTTAAAATTTTATTTGGTGAAAAGTTTCTAGCAATAATTGTCTTAGCGTGTACTTGTTCTGACTGACTTACGCGCTCATCATATTCGTAATTACCAATATGTGAGTTTGAGAAGATTATATGTTGTCCTAGAAAAGATGGGTCCGTAATAGTTTCTTGGTAGCCACTCATTCCTGTCGTAAAAGCTGCCTCTCCCCAGATACCTTCTTTAAGCTCTTCATCATCTTCTGCGCGATTGACTTTGGCCTTAAATACTTCTCCATCATCGAAATGAATGTAGACAGTTGATTGTTCTAAAGATGTATGAAAATCAAAAATATTAGACATGAGTATGCTTCTCCCTTAATTTATAGAAAACAATGCAATATAAGAATTTTATAAGAAAACTTGAGGCTAAGAAATTAGAATTTGAAAAATGTATTCTCATTGAACCCAATGTTCTTCGCTCCATTTTGTAACATAGCTTGTATTAGTGCCATTCTAAGGTAGATTGAATTTCTAACTTGTTCATGACCAAGATAGTATTTTGAATTTATTAATTGATTACAGATCTCCACTCCAATATTTGCTGGTCCTGGGTGTAGTACTGGTATTTTTCTACTTAAAGATTCAATCATCTCTAAAGTGAATCCATACTTTTCAGAATAATCTAGTAAGTTGTTCTCTTCATTATGAGTATGTCTTTCAGTTTGAACTCTTAGTAGATAAAGAATATCTGAACGCTTAAGTACCTCTTCTCGATCATAAGTTACTTCAACCTCTTTAGGTAGTTGATCTGGTAGAAAACTTTTTGGACCAAAGAGAAGAATTTTAGCTCCAAATTGAGGTAGTAGCTTTATAAGAGAATGTCCAACTCTAGAGTGTATATTATCACCTGCTATACAGAACGTTTTCCCTTTAAGTTCAATCCCACATTCAATTAGCGTAAACACATCAAGTAAGGCCTGAGTAGGGTGTTCATTTACTCCATCACCACCATTAATTATTTTTATTGGTGGCTTCTCTTTAAACTCTGATAACTGATTTGAAACAGATGTTCTTATAATACATAGGTCAACACCTTGATCATTTAGAGTTAGTAGAGTTTGTTCCAGAGATTCTCCTTTTTTTAAAGATGATTTCTCTGAATTAAAGTCTATATATGTACATCCTAGCTTAGAAATAGCAATTTCAAATGAATGCTTTGTTCTCGTTGAATTTTCTAAGAATGATGTGGCTATGATAGGTGTTTTATTTGAAAAGTAGAAAGGAGTGTCTGAGCGATTTTTTATTCGATGGGCCAACCCTAGGACACCATCTATTTGTCGCTTACTCAAGTCTTCAATTGACTCTAAAACAGAGGGGAAATTCTCCATTTCGTTTCCTTTCCAAGTTCTTCGGAATTTGATATTTTCGTTAGTAAGTCTATTAGACTATAATGACATTGAAAACTCCTTTTTAAAATAAGTTGTAAAATATGCGAGAATATCAACCAATTGACACTGTTGCCCAAAAAGAGGCCCTCATAAATGAGTTCAAAGGTAACCTTTTTGAGTACCTTGTTGCACAAAATCTTTCTAGGCACTTCAAAATAGAAGGGGACTTTGTACGTTCTTTTGGTGGCGATATCAGAAGGCAACTTACTGAGTATGACCATTGGTTGCGTGTTAATGAACCTTCATTGATTAAACATTTACCACTTCTAGCAAATCAAGTCTCAAAAGAACTTGTTCCAACACTGCCAAGCAATGTAGATAAGATCCTTGTAATTGGAAAAAGTGCTGGAGGATCTCATAATAAATCATGGGATGAAGCAGATATAATTATTGAAGCAGATTCTGGTGTATTTCCTATTTCATTGAAGCTTTGTAAGTCAAATGCTTTTGTTAATACTAAAAGTGCAGGAATCAAAAGTTTTATTTCTCAATACTTTGATTCATTCGAAAAGAGTCAATATTTTCAAAACCTAATAAATGAAGGTGTAGAGAGAAGATTCTTACAAATGGCAAATGAGTTACATGATAAAGCTTCATTAGAGTTCTTCGGTCGCTTCGACCATCGTTGGACTGAGGCTGGATTTAGTGAATTACCTGGTCAGCTTCCTGAAGATTTCAATAAGATTGTTGTTCAAACTTATTACGACGCAGTTTTAGATGTATATAATTGTCTAACAGAGCTTAAGAATACGGATACTGAGTTATTCTCTAAGAGTATTCTTCCTCTTATTGGTATTGGTAATCCTGATATTATCCAAGTCACTTGCTTCCATAAAGAAAAGAAAGGTGAGAAGTATCTTCCAAGTGGTGTACATGTAATTAAATCAAGTGATCTAGTGTCAGGAGAAGGATTAGAGATACTCCCTCTCAAAAGTGGTATTAGTTCACTTGAACTACACGTTGGAAACATAAGATTACAAATTAGGATAAAACCAATGAATAAGTTCACAAGTGCTGCTTTTAAAGTCAATTGCTCTATTAAGGAATTAGTATGATAGATATAAACCTTTTTCTTAAATCAGCGACTCTTAATAAAGAGGACCTTGCGTCCAAGCTATCCGCCTTCTTTAATATTACAGTTGTAGATAAGGTCACTAATAATACTCTAGTTGTTGATAGTGATTGTTTTGTTGATTGGGAGTATATTGCAAGTTTGATATCAAATGAAAATTTGAACTTTGTTTTTCTGGAAGAATTCTCTGATAGGAATTTTAAAAGAGATAAATATGTAGATAGTGGAATTAAATTTATTAATAACACTGAAAGTGTATTTAAGACTTGTCCTATCGCTAAGTACAGCTCTGAAATCAAATGTAATAGACCTGTTCTGTTCTTAGATAGAGACGGTATTTTAAATGAAGATACTGGCTATGTTTACAAGTATAGTGACTCCATTATCTTTAAAGATATGATTGAAGTCATAAAGCAAGCGAATAGCCTATCTATACCTGTTGTGATTGTTACAAACCAAGCTGGTGTTGCTAGAGGAATGTATACAGTTGAAGATGTAGATAACTTCCACACAAAGCTTCTGGCCTACTACTCATCTTTTGGAGCTAAGGTTGATCACATTGAAATTTGCCCATTTCATAAAGAGAAAGGTAATGAAGAGTGGAGGTTTGACTCTCTTCTTCGTAAACCAAATCCTGGAATGCATTTAAAAGGATTAGCAAAAGTTTCTGGAACAATTTTGAATAGTCTTATGGTTGGTGACAAAGAAAGTGACCGAGTTAACCTTAAGGGGATAAGTACATTACTACTTTCTGGTAATTACGATATGAAAAATTCGCAGGATATTTGTTCTACTCGTCAAGAGCTATGTGAGAAAATTTCAAAATACTTGAATAATTTGCTTGATTTATCATGACTTAGTGCTCAGTATAAAATTAAGAATTGTTTATTAATGGAGTAATAAATGAAGATTGCTTTTGTGCTAGTATTCGCATTTTTCATCTCTATGGCAGCGCGTTCAAGAGATTTAACATATAAAGAAAGAATGGCCGTCTTGGCCTCAAAGAATCATATAGAATTAAATACTTTTTTTGTCGATCAGATAGATCCACAAGGTCTACCGCTCAACGAGTATATTTCCTATAATGTCTTAAAGAAGTCATGTTCACCCTTGACTAGTTTCCTTGGAAAAATTGATAGAGATGAAGATGAACTCAAAGATCAATCTCTGAAGTTAAGAGTTCTTTACGAAGGTTGCATGGAAGGAACTCTTGCCCTTGGACACCTTTATCAGAAGAACTTGAAGTAACTGAATAAAGTTTAGACACTATCAAAGCTTTATACATTTTCATCAATAGTTGGCATGTGAATTCAACAATATAAATTGGTATACTTTTTGCTTCTACATCAGTGAATTAAAAACTGGAGTAAAAGTGAAACGTAGGAATTTAGTCTTTTTTCTAATACTATCTCTATCACCATCGTATATTTTTGGGGCAAATACTCTATCCTCAAGTATCAATGAGATAAAGAAAACGAAAGTTGATCCTTTAATCATTAAGAAGATAGAGGAGCTAAAAGATAGAAATCTAACTCTAAAGACCCGTCCTATATTTTGCCCACTAAACTCCACTAGAAGTGATGTCATTTTAAATAGTATTAAAAATATAGAAGCTATCTTCAAAGATGATTGTCTAGACGGTAGTCAGGGAACTCTAGACCAAGTTTTAACTGGTGCTGAGGAGATTCAAGATAATATCAATCAATCTCGTGAGGCTCAAGGGCATGATCCTATTGAAATGCCTGAGTCTGATGGTATCGGAAATACGGGAATCAATGGGGAGCAAATGGCCTCACTAGTGAATGGCCTAAATACTCTCTTCAATAAGAATAGATGCTCTCACCTAGACGACACTAGCTTCTTAGAGAACTCAGCAAATGTTATTCAAAGTTTTTCTCAATTTGGTCTTTATTCAGCATCTCCAACAGGTGTTTCAGTTGCTTATGGAGGGCTTGTCGTAAGCTCTATTTTAAAGTTTATAAATAACTTATTCGAAGGGCGTTTCGACTTTAAAAAAGATGAGGACAGACTTACATTTATTAAATTAAATTGTTCATTCTATGATGTAAGAATCAAAATGCAAGAAGCTGGCATTTTGGATATCTCTACAGATGAGCACTATAAAGACTTAGACTCTGTTGAGGCCTTAATTGAAGTTCTAAATAAACATAAAGAATTCATTAAAAGTAATACCAATGTGATTTCTAATGAGCTCGAAGCAATTAGAAAGTCTCACGTTGAAATTATTGGTAAAGAGAGAGTTAAATTCTTTAAACCTATTATCGAAGCTTTAAAACCACTCAATTCTTCTTTAGATGTTCCTACATCAGCTCAAAGGGATATCATTCTTGATAAGCTTACAATTAACTATGACCTAATTAATAGTTATGTAAATAAATTCATCAACCCAACTAATGGGTCAAGAATATCTAGGCAAAACAAATCTCTTAGAGAGTTACTAGAGTCGATTGATGAGGTTTCTCATATCGAAAAAGTTATTGCGCTTGAAGAGTCCAGTAATAGTAACTTTAATAATTTTACAAAAGAACTTAAATATCACTTAACAAGAGTTGTAGAAGAGGTTTCTGATCTAAAAGATAATGCAACTGAAGAATTAGCTGATGTCGCTATCCAACTTGATGACGATAATGAGATTAGTTTTTCTAAAATCTCTAGCATCATATCATCAGGTAATGGTGTTAAAACAAATGAAGAGATTGATAAATTATTGGGTGAACTTAAAATTTTAAAAACGAAACTTTTATCTGTTACAGGTAAGAAAGAATTCTCTAGTGAAAATGGTGCAGATGGTGCTGATCTTAGAATTCTAGAGGCCCATGATAAAGTTATTAATTATATCTATGGTGATTATGGGAAAAACTTTATAGATCACATGAGAAAAAAGAGTAATAAAGTTAACAAGCTCTTTATTAAGGACTTTAAAGCATTTGCAAAAGCTAACCTTGATAAAAGAAGTGGTCACTACCATATCAAAAGTATAGATAAGCTCTCTTCAGATCAAGTTGATAAGGCATGTGTATCAGCTAAAAATCTAAGGGCCACTTGGAAGTATGCACAGAAGTGGGCTGAGATGGGCTATGATTTTCTTTCAACGAATAAAGATATATTTGGTGAAACGGGCTCTTATATTAGTAATGATAGAGATGATATCTTTGAGAATTCACAAAGTGCAATATTTGCGAGACGAATTATATCTGCCATAAAAATTGAAAAGAAAAATCTCCTTGAAGGTAAAAGTGAGAAAGTCACTGTTACTTGGCAAGGAAAAGAGCTTTCTATAAAGAAGGCGACAGAGCTTCTTAAAGACGATTTTAATTACACTCTAGGTGAAAGTATGCTCGATATTCAAATGACTAGGGAGCACAATAGCTTACTTCAAACACTATATGGAAAGTACAGGTGTGACTTAAGAGCAAATTACGAAAAATAAAAGTTGAATGGTCGCGTAAGCGGCCATTTTTATTGCCTTATAAATTCGCGCTATGCCTTCTATTCTTGCCAACTCTATCCAATATTCAACATGTTAGACTCTTATTTCTCTCTTTGCTAAACTAGTTTAGAATATGACTTGTTTTGGGGTAGAGATGGAAAAGTATGATTTTCTTATAATTGGTAGTGGGTTTGGCGGATCAGTCAGTGCCTGTAGACTTGCCCAAAAGGGATATAAAGTCGCTATCTTAGAGAAAGGAAGAGACTTTCAAGATAAGGACTTTCCAAAATCTAATTGGGATATTCGCCGATTCCTTTGGGCCCCGATTGTAAAATGTTTTGGAATTCAAAGTATAAGCGTTCTTAAAAATTTATTAGTTCTTCATGGTGTTGGAGTTGGTGGGGGAAGTCTTGTTTATGCAAATACACTTCTCCGTCCTGAACGCGATGTCTTAGCTCAAATTCCTTGGCCTAAATCATTCAATGAAGGGGAGTCCTTAGTTGAGCATTATAGAACTGCTGAGAAAATGCTAGGTGTAACTACAAATAAATTTATAGAAGAAAACGATGAAGAGATTAGAAACCTTTCGAAAGCTTTAAATTGTGAAAATACTTTTTCTCCCACAGATGTTGGTGTTCTTATGGGAGATCAACCTGGAGTAGATATCAAAGATCCTTACTTTAATGGTGACGGACCCAATAGAACCACTTGTACTAAGTGTGGTGGTTGTATGATTGGTTGTAGAGTAGGTGCAAAAAATACACTTGTTAAAAATTATCTATATTTTGCGAAGAAATGGGGAGCTCGAATCTTCCCTAATACGCAGGCCCATAAAGTCAGAAAAATTGGAGATGAATACTTCGTTGATACGATTTCTCCAGGACATTTACTCTTTAGGAATAAGAACGTATTTAAGGCAAAGAATGTCATCTTCAGTGGTGGTGTGATGGGGACAATTGATATCCTCTTTAGAAATAGGGACGTTTATAAAACACTTCCTTATATTCCACAGTCTCTTGGTCATAATATAAGAACAAATGGAGAAAGTTTAGTAGGGGCTACATCTTTTGACTCTCACCGAGAGTTATCAAAAGGCCTTGCTATTGGTGCACAAATCAAACCAGATAAGTATACAAAGATTGAAGGTGTTAGATACCCTGCTGGGAGCGATTTTATGAAACTCCTTACGACTCCTCTCACTCCTCCAGGTAATAGGTTAGTAAGGCCATTTCATATGCTTTATAAGTTAGCGATATCTTTCCCTAGCTTTCTTAAGGCCCTATTTAGTGGGGACTGGGCAAATAAATCAGTTATTCTTCTTGTTATGCAGTCAATTGATACAAAAATTAAATTTAAATATAAGAGAAATATCTATCATGGTTTCTCTAGAGGACTTGTAGGTGAACCTGATGGTAAAGCAATGGAAACCTCCATTCCTATCGCTCAAGAGTCTGCATCAATAGTTGCGAAGAATATAAATGGGATTCCATTAAATTGTAGCCTCGAAGCGGGGGCAGGTTCTGTTGCAACTGCGCACATTCTTGGTGGTGCGGTGATTGGCGATGACATAAAGACCTCTGTTGTAAATGAGAGAAATGAAATACACGGGTACCCTGGGTTATTTATTTGTGATGCAAGTATTATCCCTGGAAATTTAGCAGTAAATCCTTCGTTAACGATTACTGCTCTTGCAGAGAAGTTCGCTTCTCAATTTGAAAACATTACTGAAAATAGAGAAATTAAATTCTCAAACTAGGAATTTCCTATGAAGCAAAAAAAGAAAAAAATTAAAATTATAGCGATCTTAATTCTATTTCTAATAACTATAAGTATTGGGCTTGTAGGGATGAGTGTTCCTTTTTCTGAAATTGATAAGCTTTCTAAAGGCTATGTTCAGGTAAGTTACTCTGATGAAAAAGGTGTTGAGTATAAGGTTGTATCAAAAAGGCCAAAGGGTTGGAGTAAGCTCAAAAATATATCGAAAAATGCTACATCGGCCATTATGTTAAGCGAAGATTGGGCCTTCTTTGATCATGAAGGAGTAGATGTGTCACAGCTTAAAGAAGCTGCTCTTGATGGACTTAAAGGAGAAAATCTTAGAGGTGCAAGTACGATCTCTCAACAAGTCACAAAAAATCTATTTTTTACGAGTGATCGAACTATTCAAAGGAAAATGAAAGAGTTGATGGCAACAATTTATCTAGAGAAAAAAGTATCAAAGGATAAGATATTAGAAGTCTATCTTAATGTAATTCAATATGGTGATGGAATATATGGAATTAAAGATGCTTCAAAACATTACTTTAAAAAATCACCAAAAAGCTTAACAGCTAAAGAGGGGGCTTTTCTTGCGATGCTTCTTCCTTCTCCTATTCGATACTCACAGTCGTTTAAAGAAAAGAAGTTAACAAAGTTTGCGAGTGGAACAGTAAATAATATCTTAGATAAAATGGCCCTGGCTAAGGTTATCTCTCCTGAAAAGGCAAAATTTTTAAAGAAACAACCTCTTAATTTTGAATCCACTTTTAAGAAAAAATCACGATCTCGGTCAGGAAAAGGCAGAGGTGTTGCACGTAAGAAAAGATCTCAAAGACTCACAGATGGACGCGACTGGGAAAATCGTTATAAATATGACCCTGATCTTAGCATCTCTGAAGATGTTCAATATGACCCCGACGCTATTAATGAAGACGATCTTAAACTACAAGAAGAATTCTCTGTTGATTAAAGATCTAAACCCATAATCTCTTGAAGAGACTTTATTTTCTTTTGATTATCAGATATTGGGCATACGACCATTAATTCATCTGGTTCATACGTAGAGACAAACTCTCTTAGTTTGTTCTCTACTGTTTCTTTAGACCCTACAAATGAATATGTAAGCATATGTTCAGCAATGATCCTTTCGTTATCATTCCAGTAAGAATTGATATCTAGTATTGGTGGTTGAACCTTCTTTTTTAATCCACGTATCATATTTGTAAAAGACTGCTTTTGGCTTGTTGAGAGATACTGTGCTTCTTCATCTGTATCTGCAATAATAATATTAACTCCAAGAGTAACGTAAGGTCTCTCTTGTTGCTTAGAAGGTTTAAAGTTAGCTCTATATACTTCTAAGGCATCTTTGATTGCATCAGGTGCAAAGTGTGATGCAAAGGCGTAAGGGAGCCCATACTCTGCAGCTAGTGTCGCACCAAATGTACTTGATCCTAGAATCCATAGAGGTACATTTAGTCCAACGCCTGGATTAGAAATAATTGGATCGTTAGCGCTTTCGTTAGAAAAATACCTTTGTAATTCTTTTACATCATCTGGGAAGTTTTTAGAGCTATCTATATTTGTTCTCAGAGCCCTCATTGTTCTCTGGTCTGTTCCGGGAGCTCGCCCAAGACCCAATTCAATTCGGCCTGGATAAAGAGTTTCAAGAGTTCCGAATTGTTCTGCGATGACTAAAGGGGAGTGATTTGGCAGCATCACACCACCAGCTCCTATTTTTATAGAATTAGTCTGGCTTGCTAGATGTCCAATTACAACAGAAGTCGCAGCACTTGCTATCGCCGGCATATTGTGATGTTCAGCGATCCAAATTCGAGAGTAACCAAACTCTTCAGCGGCCTTTGCTACTTCAACACTATTTCTAAAAGCATCTGTAGCAGTTTGACCTTCATTTATTAATACTAGGTCTAAAATAGAGAGTTTCTTCATATTAACTTCTTTTGTTTATTCTATGTTTGATACTTATCAAACAATCTAGTGACTCCTGCCACGAAAGTCAATTCGACAAAATCAATTCTCCTAATCAAAATAGTGGTGTCAAAGTAGTAGTCAGTGTCAAATAATCATACCCCTTATTCATGTAATATTAATTGTTTATATTGGCCTGTTTCTTGCTTATATAGGGGTGTTATTTTAATATTCGGAGGAACTGTGACACTAGGTAAATTAGTTCAATTATCTTTACTTATACCACTTGTATTTATTGGTACATCTTGCACAAAAGATTCTCCTCGGGCCATACAAAAAGAAGAAGTTGTTGCTCAGAATGTCGAAGTAAAAGAGCTATCTAATAATATCAATATTGTTCAAAGAGTCCCTCAGAGTTCAACTTCTAATGATGATATTCTTAATGGGCTTGGACTTGAAGATTACGAAAAAGTTGCAAAACAAATCTTTATGGTTAAAGAGGCCATGAGCGAAGACTTCCCTGTTGGAGATGGGCTTACGTTTACAATGTATATTCTAAGATATCTTGCTGAAGTTGGGGACTATGTTCTTACCAATGAAGATATATCTAATTTGTTAGTTGCTTTTGAAAAAATCTCTGGTGAAAAGCTAAACGATACTATTTACGAAACAGTTGCAGGTATCGAGAAGTTAAAGTTTGGTAAGAGTGGTGGGAAATATTCAGTTAAAATATATTCTTTTGATAAAAGAAATGGAATATTAATTCCTATTAACGAAGAAAGCAATGAGGGAATGGTTAAGGAAATTATATACGCAAGAATAAAGGATAAGGCCGAAATTACTTTTGATGATGTCGATTCTAAATCTAAGACAAAAGCGTTGAAAAGATTCTTAACAGAGAAAATTACGATACCCCTAGTCTCTGAAACATTGCTACCACCTCTAAATCAGCTTCATGGTGATATTAAGTACGATCTTGATAACTACTTAAAAGAAACTAAAATTATTCCTCTAGAAATAAAGTCTGAAGGTATTTATATAAAAGTAAATACTTCCTCAATTTTTAAAAATATGAAGTTCTATCTTCGTACTCTTTACACTCTTCCTGGAAGGAAAAAAGATGATAAGTCTATACCTTCATTAGTTATGAGAATTAGAGCAAAATTAGTTAATGTTAAAATTTCAATAGATCAGTAGAATAGTTATACGCGCAGCTATTTCTTTAGCTGCGTATTACTTTCTAAACAGAGATCGTTTCTATAATATTTAACTTGTCCCTTACAAAGTATCATTGTTTTGTAATAAAAAAGTAATCATAACGCCTTCAATATTGTTTCCTTGTTCTTTTTTCTTTATGATACTTTGGATTCTAATATCGCCGTAGGTGCCGTGCGTTGTATGGTCGAGTGTATTAGAAAATGGAGTGCTCTATGTCAAAAATTAGAATTTTATTATCAGATACATTTGATCCTTGGTTTAACCTTGCTACTGAAGATTGGATCTTTAGAGATATGGATGCTGAGACACACGTTCTTTTTCTGTGGAGAAATCAAGATACTGTTGTTATCGGTAGATTTCAGAATCCGTGGACAGAGTGTAATACTGAGAAAATGGAAGAGGATAATATTAAGTTAGCTAGAAGACAGAGTGGCGGTGGAGCAGTCTTTCACGACTTAGGAAATACTAACTTTACATTTCTGAATTCAAAAGAAAACTATGATAAGGCGGTTAATAATAAAATAATTTCTAATGCTCTTGCTCGTTTTGGAGTCGAGGCATTTGCATCTGGTCGAAATGATATACTTGTGAAAAGTGATGATGGTGATAAGAAAATATCTGGATCTGCGTTTAAAGAAACTAAGGATAGATCGTTTCATCACGGAACACTCTTAATTGATGCCGACTTATCTAAGCTTGGAAATTACTTAAATCCTTCCAAGAAGAAGTTAGAAAGTAAGGGCATAAAATCAGTAAGAGCACGTGTTACTAACCTTAAAGAATGTAATCCCGAAATTAATCACGAGACTATTTGCTCTGCAATAATTGAAGAGTTCAAGTCTCATTATGGAACAGAATGTGAGGTTGAGCTCTTAGATCATGATTACTTAAAGTCTGTTGCTCACCTTAATGACTACTATGAAAAGCTTAAGGATTGGAACTGGAGATTTGGTGAAACTCCAAAGTTTAATCACTTCTTAGAGGAGAGATTTACATGGGGCGGAATAGAGGCCCATATTGATTCTCATAAAGGTCTAATCGAGAAGTGTACAATATACTCTGATTCTCTTCACCCTGAAATGATTGAGTACGTATCTAAGGCCCTAGTAGGTAAACAATATAATCCTAATGGTATTACGGAAGCGATCAATTCAGTTAAGGACGAATTACCTATGATCAGTGATGAACTAAGTGAATTAGGAGAGTGGTTGTCTAAAGAAATTCATTAACTTACTTTTCTTATAGGGGAAGTCCAGTTAGAATTTCCCCCATGAATAGCTCAACTCAATCAACTTCAATCGATATATGGAAATCTTATTTATTAAACAATAAGACAATGTACCTAGTCGGTACATTAATGGTTTTAATCACTAATATTTGCCAAGTCTTAACAACTAGAATCATTGGTTGGGTCATAGACTTTTTCAGTGGCGATAGCTTTCCTACCTTCTTTGAAAAAGCAACTAAGCTTGATACCTTTTACTTCCTTTTTATTTGTATCTTCATTTGTAGAGTATTTATCACTATTGGTAGAATGGGATGGAGAGTCACTCTTGCAAGGCAGACTCATATGGCGAGTGCCATGTTGAGAAAGAGAATCTGGGAGAACGCAAGATTTTTTAAAAAGAAAGATTTAGTTACTGACTTCTCAAAAGGTAATCTAATGAATGCATCAAATAGTGATGTAAATTCATCTCGTTTTATATTTGGTTTTACTCTGGTTGGACTTGTTGATGTTATTTTTCTTGGTGTGTTAACTCTTTCTACAATGTTAATGATCAATATTAAAATGACTGTCATCTCTGTTTTGACACTTTCTATCTTACCTTTCTTTGTTAGGAAGTTATCTACAAAAGAAGTTCAAAGACATAAGGATTCTCAAAAGTCTCTTGGTGACTTTAATGATTTATCTACTCAAGTCATTAGTACAATTCGTCTGCAAAGACTTACGCAAACTGGTGGATTCTGGGAAGACAAGTTGATTGAGAGTGCATCAAACTATAAAGATCAAAGATTAAAGGCCTTATTCACTTCTTTAAACTACATACCAATGATGGGAGGAGCCTCAATTATTAGTTATGTAGTTCTTTTTACTGTTGGTATTAATCTTGTAATTAGTCAGCAAATGACAATTGGAGACTTTGTTTCAATGCAAGGATTGATTTTCTTATTACAAGATCCACTTATGGAAATGGGATTCATAATTTCAGATTGGAAGCGAGGGACTACAAGCTTAGATAGATTAAATAATATATTTAAAAATAAAAAAGAAGAATTTCTGTATCAAAAGGGTGGAGATATAAACGAAAGTGAGTATGTACTTCATGCTAAAAATCTATCATTCAAATTTCATGATTCTGATAAAGACAAACCACTTATTAATAATTTTAATCTAAGCTTACTCCCTGGAGAGAGGTTGGGTATTACCGGAGATATTGGTACTGGTAAGTCTACTCTCTTAAGTATCTTAAGTGGACTCGAAAGAAATTATGAAGGGAAGCTCTTCTTTTTTGGAAAAGACTACAATAGCTATAGTCATAAGGAATTAAGGGAGTTTATTAGCTTTGTACAACAAAAGCCTTTTTTATTCGCTGATACAATTAAGAAAAATATAGAAATGGATCGAGACCTTTCAGACGACGATGTTTGGTATTACCTAAGGCTTGCTGGCCTAGATAAAGACGTAGACTCATTTCCTGATAAATTAAATACTCCACTTGGGGAATGGGGGATTAATCTCTCTGGCGGGCAGAGACAGAGGCTTACTCTTGCTAGGGCGCTCTCTAGAAGACCAAAGTTATTATTCTTAGATGATTGCCTTAGTGCTGTCGATACAGTGACAGAAGACTTAATCTTAAATAATCTTGACCGTGAACTAAGTGACACAACTCTTGTTTGGGTCGCACATAGAAGCTCTACGCTTAAGTATTGTAATAAAGTACTAAACCTCTCTCATGGTATGGAGGTGATTGATGAGTAATCAATTTGTTGCTCGCGATGAGCAGGATGAATCTAATTTAAAAAAGAATGCACTTAATGATTTAAAGTCATTAAAGTTTTTGATTAAGCAAGGACAGGCGAGAAAAGGAAAGTTTATCTTTGCTCTAGTCTTAATGCTTGTTAGTTCACTATCAGCTATCTATTCCTCAAGGGCAATGGGTTACTTAGTTGAAGAAGGACTACTTAAGAAGGCCTTTGATGATTCTTATTTTTGGGCAATTTTAATTGTTCTTTGCGAAGTTGCGGCACTTGTTCTTCAATGGTGTGGAAGAAGAATTCTCGTTTTAAACTCCTCTGAAACTATCTTAGATATCAGAAAGAAGTTATTTGCTCACATTCAAAAACTTCCGCTTAGCTTTTATGATAAACAGCCTCAAGGAAGAGTGATTACTCGAATTACTCACGACGTTGAAGGAGTTGAAGAATTCTTCACTTCTACTATAGGTCGTTTTGTAAATGCTGGTTTTATGGCCATTATCTCTGGTACGGCCATGTGCTTAACGAACTTTAGAATTGGTATTATTCTAATCTGCTCGATGCTTCCCGCTGTTCTGTTAGTATATCTTACTAAGAATAAAGTAAGAGTAGTAAATAGAAGAATGTCGAAACTCTCTAGTGCTCTAAATTCTAAACTCAATGAGTACTTAAGTGGAATTGATGTTATTAGATCCTATGGACTTGAGAGTTGGTCTCATCAAAATTTTGACGAAGCAGTAAATGATCACCGTAGCGCTCAATTAAGTGCTAACTTTTTATACTCATGGACAAGACCTCTCACTGCTTTCTTTTGTACGCTCCCTCTTGTAGGGCTTATCTTCTTTGGGGGAAAGGCCGTTCTCGCTGGAACTATGAGTGTTGGAGTGTTTGTTGCTTTTATTAGATATTGTGAAAAATTCTTCTCCCCAATATTAATGCTCGCTCGTGAGATACATGTAATTCAACAGGCCTTTACAAGTAGTGAACGTGTACATAGTTTCTTCTCTCATGCTGAAGAGGAGACAGTTTTAGGTAAGGATGGAGAGATATCAGATCATGACTTTCAAGGCCAAATTGAATTTAAAAATACTTGGATGTCCTATGAATCAGATAATTGGGTCTTAAAAGATTTAAACTTTAAAATTAATAGTGGTGAAAAAATTGGACTAGTTGGTTCTACTGGTTGCGGAAAGACTACAACTGTTAGTTTACTTGCTCGATTATATGACTTTCAAAAAGGATCTATCGAAGTCGATGGTATATCTATTCGAGACTTTAATCGTAAATATTTACGTAGTTCGATAGGTTTTGTTTCACAGGATCCGATCATTTTTAGCGCTGACCTCAGAGAGAATTTATGTGCTGGAAACTCTGCAACTGATGAAGAAATACTCTCATGTTGTGAAGAGACAGGGCTAGCTAAAGCTATGATGGAGTCGGGGATGACTTTGGACTCAGATATTTTAGATGGTGGTGAAAATCTCAGTATCGGTGAGAAACAGCTTCTTAGTTTGACGAGAGTTTTACTTGCAGATCCAAAGATTCTTGTTCTCGATGAGGCCACGGCCAATATTGACCCAAACTATGAGAGAATCATTCACAATGCTATTATCAGTATAATGAAAAATAAAACATGCTTAATCATTGCTCATAGACTAGATACTGTGATGAGCTGTGATAGGCTCCTTGTCTTTGATAAAGGGAGACTTGCTGAAAGTGGAGCACCAGAAGAACTTCTAAAAAGTGATGGTCTTTTTGCGGGCCTTCAAAAGGCAAGTCAGAATTAAAATAAAAAATTTAAAAGGTTCTACATGAGACACATTCACACTTCTAGACATCACAAAATTGATTCCCTAGAGAATAAGTCTATATTCCAGAGAAAGGCAACTAGAGCGATAGCTCTTAGTGGTGATGAGATCCTTATGTTATACACCGAAAGATATCATGATTATAGCTTACCAGGTGGTGGTATTGATAAGGGCGAGGATATTATCTCTGGTCTTGTACGTGAACTAAAAGAAGAGACTGGAGCTCAAAATATTTCAAATATTTCGGAGTTTGGTATTTATGAAGAGTATAGGCCATGGCACAAACCTGACTTTGATATTCAGCATATGATTTCATATTGTTTTACTTGTTCTGTTGATAGAGAGCTTGGAGAGACTACTCTAGAGCACTATGAATTAAGTAATGGTATGAAACCAGTTTGGATTAATATCCATGATGCTCTTAAGCACAACGAGCATACGATAGCTAATAGTGTAAAAAAAGGCATGTCAATTGAGCGTGAGACCTATCTTTTAAATCTAATTAGAACTGAACTCTTATAGTAGGGTTAGTTACTTTTTAAATAGTCTAAAACTATCTTTACTGACTTCATTGGAGTTTCTAGTTGAGGTGTATGTCCAATATCTTCAAGCTTAAAAAATGTTAAATTCTTAACATCCCTTTGCCAAAACTTACTTTGATCAAAGGGAATCCATGAATCTTCTTTTCCCCATATTAATAGAGTTGGAGTCTTCAATTCACTAAGATTTGGAGTGTGATCTTTTAATTTCATAATCTCTTCAAAGACTTTCATATATCTATCGAAGTTTCCTTCTAATTTAAATAAGTCATAAAATCTTTCAAGATCTTGTTCTTCCATTTTATTTCTATTAAAAAATACACCTCTTGCAATTATGTCCGATGTCATTCTTGTCGTGAAGTTTTTAGCAATCCACTTGAGGAACTTATTATTTGATGTCTTTACTATAAAAGGAGGAGATAGGGGATAACCTGCAGGGGATAGAAGAACGAGCTTTTCAATATCTTTCGGATAATCTAAGGCATAGTTCCAAGCAATATAGCCACCTAGGCTATTTCCTATAACGATAGGTCTCTTAATATCTAATTTTTTGAATAAATGATGTAAGAACTCTGAATAGCCCTTAGAATTGTATGGAATCTCTTTACCATTTGTTAGGCCAAAACCTGGAATATCTATGGCGATATACCTATATCCGCTCTCGACTATTGTGTCTTTCCATTTTCTCCATGTATGAAGACTGTCGCAGATACCATGTAGTAGTACAATAGGATTTCCACTACCAAAATCACGGTAGTGTACGTTAGTGCCTCTTACATCAATGAATTTACTGCCATCAGTTTTAGAGCTCCACTTCTCTCTAATATTTTCAGCATTTGAGTATGCTGAAATAAAAATTAGAGATAGTAGAGCAAATGTTTTTACCATGAACTTTTATCTAGGAATAATCCGTGAGACATATTTACTTTTAAAGTCTCAACTTTTCTCATACCAAGTGACTCCATAAAGCCTAGAACTAGGGCTATATTTGTAACATCTGTAGCAGCAAACTTGCCACCAATCTGTTTGTCATTTAGCTTTGAGCGTTTACTTAGGGCAACTCTTAATTGAGTTTGATTATAGATATGACCTTTTTTTAAGGTCTGTTTTCTAACTGAGTAATAGTGAACTCCACCAATACCAAATATTCTTGCTGTTTTAATATACTTCTTAACTTCTGCGCTAACGTTAGCCGAGGCAAAAAATCTCGCTAATGCTCTTGCTTTCTTTGATTTTGTTTTACCAATAGGGTTGGGTGAGACATTCTTACCATTATATAGGTTTTTAAGAACTGTTTGTTTAAATGAAACACTGGCAAGCTTACCTAGGTAGTATTTGAATTCTCCATTCTCTACATAAGTCATCTGCATGCTTCCACCACCAATATCCCATACTAGAATATTTTCATCATCGTTGAATGGATGCTTTACCTTCGCACCTAAGTAACCAAACTTTGCTTCTAGCTCTTGATTTATAACTCTAACCTTTAAGCCTACATCATCTGATATTCTATCAAGTGCTTTTTGACCATTAGTTGCTTCTCTGAATGCCTGAGTTGCTAAAGCACTAAACTCTGTAACACCTAGTTCTGTCGCAGTTTGCTTTAATTCTTTAAGCTCACTGATTCCTTCATCTAGAATTTTCTGAGAAAAAGTATTGTTATTGTCATAAAGCGCCTGCTTGTAACCAACAGCTGCTTGGTCTTCAAAGAAAACTTCCACAATTTTATTTTCACAAGTATTCACTTTTGCGAGAGTCATTTTTGTTGAGCCTGATCCGATATCGAATGCGGCTCTTTTTACTAGGCAGTTGTCCTTCTTAGATAGTGAGCTACAACTCGCCAGCACTCCTAGAAGAATGATTAGTAGAAAATTACTTCTTGTAAACAAATGCTTTCTCTCTGACATATTCAATCTTTTGTTTAGAGTTGCTCTTTTTAGTATTCTTAGACTCTTTTTGCATTAAGTATGACTTGTACATGCTCTTAAGAGATTTACCTATTGCTTTCGCCATAAGAGGAGGAACTGCATTTCCAATTTGTCTCCACTGGGCTGATAAAGGTCCCATGAATTCAAAATCATTTGGAAAACTTTGAAGTGCTGCTGCTTCTCTTTGAGTAAGGTATCTATGCTCTACAGGATGATAGTAACTATGTCTGTGAGTCATAATTGTAGGGCTTGGAAGACTTCTATCTAATCTTTGATACTTTGTTTGTCTAAAACGATTTTCTCTTAGATTAACCCAATCTACACCTAACTTAAGTGAAGGAGTAAAGTACTTCTTTTCATCAGCTTCATAACGGATCCCTTTGCCCTCTGGGATTCGCTTTAATCTTCTAAGGTCTATCTTTGATTTAATTACAGCTTGCTCTAAATCGTGATTAAGGATTTCTCCAGACTTTGTCTCTAGATTACTTAAAGCATCACCAACTGTCATTGGCTCTCTATAAGTTTTAGCTATAATTGTATCGTGTGTATGCTTAGGGAAAGTAATGTCGCAATTAACTCTTGTTCCAATAAGAATTGTTCTTCTTCTTTTCTCTGGAACACCATAGTTTTGTGAAGACATCACTTGCACGTCCATTTGGTAACCAAGAGTTTTGAATTTTTTAAATATATTTTGGAGAGTTTTCTCGTTCTTCTTTGCAAGAAGTCCCGTTACATTTTCGATCACTACAAAGTAGGGCATAGTTGTTCTAACAATCCTGCAGAATTCAAGAAATAATGTATTTCTCATATCGTCCGGATTCCCAAGACCTACTGTTGAAAAACCTTGGCAAGGAGGTCCGCCTACAACTACATGAACATGATTCCCATCTAACTTTTTAAGAAGTTCTTTCTTTGTAAGTTTTGTTATGTCCCCACAGTACGTTTGCGCGTGTTTGTGATTGCGTGCAAAAGTCTCCATGGCGTGCTTATTTGCATCTACGCCTAAAACACATTTCATTCCTGCTAGTTCCAGTCCGCACGACAGGCCACCTGCTCCAGCAAAGACATCTATGAAGTTTAAAACATTCTTTGTCATTTCTTCTCTAAGTTGTGGGTTTATCTTTTAATTCCAATATATTATCGGATTAGCATGGTAATATTGTCAAATATTGATGGGGGTTTATGCGGCTTTTTTGGAATTATGTTCAGATTTTTTAAAGTCTATAGTAGTCACATTTGAAGTATCGTGATGTCGCACTGGGTCTTCTAGACGGAAATGACCATTTGGACCCTTACAAATGATTTTGTTTATATGTGAGTTCCATAAATTTCTTTGCTCACTGGTAACTAGAATTGTCTGATTAAACTTCTCTTTACTAGCGTCTAATGCATCAAAGAATATAGATTGAATACTTTCATCTAAGTACTTTTCTGGCTTTTCTAAAAATAGGTAATCACATTTATGAAATAAGATTTTTATAATTGATATGATTTTCTTGTCTTGTGTGGAAGCTTTCGCTGGATAGGTATTCTCATCATCAATACATTCCATAAGCTTTGCAAGTGCATGATGATCTGCTTTATGAAGAAGTTCGCTAATAGACTTATTGGTATTATCACGTATTCCAAGATCTAAGAGGAGATTCTCTTTTAAAGTTAAGTTTGACATCAATTCTGCTTTTTCTTCAATGTGCTTGAACCTGATAGGCCCTCTTCTTCCACAATACTTAATAAAATGAATAAAGTCTTTGAGTTGACTCTGATTGTGCTTCTGATTCTTCACCTCAAAAAGAAGTGCATCCCCAGCTAAGAATTGTGGCGTTTTTCTTGATATCATCGATAATCTATCGGTATTTCTACTCAATACCTTTATAGCAGCCGGCTAGGATATATTTGCTTCACTTCAAAATACACTAATTTTTGTTATAATTATCATTAGTTATACCCTCAAAATATGTTGATCTTTTTTGTCGGATGAACGTAAGGAAGTAGTAGATGAGTAACAAATCTAGCTCTGGTCAAAAAACTGTTCTAGTTGGAATGGATGGTGGTATCGAGTCCACGGTTGCTGCTTATTTATTAAAGAAGCAGGGCCTTAATGTGGTAGGCCTTGGTATTGTCTTTCATGAGTATCCATACAAGAGTCTAACTGTTTGGACTCCAAAGTCTCTAGAGGGTATTAAGAAAATCTGTAACCAATTAGAAATTCCTTTCTATGGAACAAATATCAACTCACTATTCTATTCTAGAGTTATTGAGCCTGTTGTTTCGACCAGATTAGCAGCAGAGCAATTTGAACCTGTTATAGCCTGGAATAAAATATTAATTGAAACTCTTCTTGAAAAGGCCAAGCTTGTTGGAGCGGACCATATCGCAACTGGGCATAAGGCAAAGGCCTTCAAAAATCAGGCAAGTGGTGTTTATAGCTTACTTGTTCCTACAGATATTTCTCTGGATGAAACCTATGGCCTTAGCCGATTAACACAAGAAGAACTATCTAAGATCATATTCCCTCTCGCAGAAATTAAGCACAATGAAGTTCTTAAGATTTCAAACCTTCTTGGTATTACATACGTCAAAGATGACTTACAGAACAAGAAGAGACGAAAAGGTTTTCTCTTTAATAAGTATTTCAATGAAGTTGTTGAGAAGTTCACAGCTCCAAGTCTTAGAAAAGAAGGACGAATAATAAGTTTTAGAGATGGAACAACTATTGTAGAGCACGATGGAGTTCATCACTATCACTTAAATCAAGAAGAAATATTTGGAAAGAAGGCCTCGCCAATAGATAAAGCGTTGAAAGTGATTAGAATTAATCCAAAACAACAAGATGTCTTTGTCGATTACCCAGATAAGTATCACTACACTCATTGCCGATTGATGAGGTTCTCTCACGATCCATCAATGGATCTATCAAAGCCAATTAGTTGTTATGTCCAGATGGAAAGCGCTGGGCCTAAGGTCCCTTGTAAGTTGTTTTTTAAAAATAATAGAGCGGTTGTCGTAGAGTTTGAAGTTCCTCAAGAGGGAGTTTGTCCACGTGGTGGATATCAAGTTTTTTATAATAAAAGGGCCATTGGTGCCACCGTTATTGGCTCTGGAGTTGTTAGAAGTTCAGGCTTTTTCGAGGATGGAGAGTATCGCGTCTATCCAAAAACAAGAGAAGAAGAAGAGTCCTTTGACGAAGATAAACCAGTAAAAAAGAAAATACATTTAGAGTTTTAATTATGAAGTATCTTTTAATTTTTGTTATTCAATTCTGTGCAATTTCTGCTGAACCATATGTTCTTAGAGATTATGAGAAAAATATAAAGAATATAGGTTCTGTTAAATCTGTAGTTAGAAAATATAAAAAAGATAATCTACTTACAAACCTAAGAGAGTTTGTTTCTTGTTGCAGACCTTCAAGAATAGTTGGAACTAAATCCCACGAGAAGGCGTCTAATTGGATTGTAGATAGACTAAAAAAGATAGACCCTACTGCACTAGTTGTTGTAGATGAGTTTACTCCTGATATTGAGCACGCAAAAAGTATATATAGAAAAGATTTTCAAAAAGAAATTGCTGGCAATTACCCTAAAACATCTCCTATCTATAAAAAATGGAATAGCTTTACTAATTCGATGATTTCTCATTTAGATAAATTAAAAACAGTTAAAGGTAAGAATATCATCTGGGAAAAGAAAGGAAGTATTTCTCCTGATGAAGTGATTATCCTTGGTGCCCATTACGATACTATTAATTACGATAAAGAAAATCTTATAATTAATCTTGAAGCTGATCAACCTGGAGCAGATAATAATGGAACAGGTGTGGCGTCACTTCTTTCTCTCATTGAAATACTTACTGAAGTTAATACACCAAAGACTGTTAGAGTTGTATTCTTAGATTATCAAGAGTTCGCTTCTTTAGGGGCGAGGGCCTATGTGAAAAAATATAAAGAAGATTTAAAAAAGGATTCGTTCGCAGGCTTTGTTAATCTCCTAATGCTCGGACATGATACTAAGAGAAATGATAAAAATTCTAGATCAAATAACTTTAAAGTTTATACAAGAAAAGAGTCGGATCCTCTTTATGGACTAGACTCAAAAATTGCAAAGAAGCTAGTTAGCGCTGGAGATAAAACTTTATCGGGAATGCGCTTTGAAATAGATGCCAATGGGTTTGATAAAAGTGATCATATTAGCTTTTGGAATGAAGGTCTTCCGGCCATCATATTCACACAAAACTGGGAAGATGACCCAAATCCAAAGAATCATACATCCAACGATTTTGTTGAGACTATAAATTTCAAAAGCTTAGATAGGGCATTTCGATTTATTAGTGGCAGTATTATCGCTTGGACTTACGATATAATTTAGTCATACCACCTTTTCCTTATGTGAAATTCCTGATAGATAACTGTTATGACTACAGTAAACATATCAAATCAAACAAAGAGTAATGAAGATACAACTATTATCGTTGGAATGAGCGGTGGCGTTGATTCTTCAGTATGTGCAGCCGTTCTAAAAGAGCAGGGCTATAACGTTATTGGTATGTTCATGAAGAACTGGGAAGAAGAAGATGAGAATGGCGTATGCCAATCTTCAAAAGAGTATGCTGATGTGATCTCAGTTTGCGAAAAACTTGATATTCCTTATTACTCTGTAGACTTTGTAAAAGAGTACCGAGATAACGTTTTTAAATACTTTCTTGAAGAATATGAAGCCGGCTTTACTCCAAACCCTGACATTCTTTGTAATAGAGAAATAAAATTTAAAGTGTTTTTAAATAAAGCACTTGAGCTGGGAGCTGACTATTTAGCGACTGGACACTACTGCCAAAATAAAGTGATTGGTGGTGAGAATAGACTTATTAAAGGTAACGATCCTGGGAAAGACCAAACTTACTTTCTTTACACGATGAAGAAAGAGAAATTAGATAATGTAATTTTTCCGATTGGTCATATTCCTAAGTCTGAAGTGAGAATTCTTGCTGAAAAGTTTGATTTATCAACTAAGCATAAGAAAGATTCAACAGGTATTTGCTTCATCGGAGAGAGAAACTTTAAGAACTTCCTGTCTAATTATATCCACATTAAGCCTGGTAAGTTTGAAACTCTAGATGGAGTTGTTGTTGGAGATCACACTGGATCTGCCTATTATACAATTGGTCAAAGAAAGGGATTAGGTCTTGGTGGACCTGGAGCACCTTGGTTTGTTGTTGGAAAAGATACAGATCGCAATGTTGTTATTGTTGAACGTGGTGAAGATCATCCAGCACTCTTTTTTGATGAACTTTGGGCGAATGAAATATCATGGGTAGGTAATGAACTTGATCTTCCTCTACCTCTTAAATGTAAAGCAAAGATTCGCTACCGCCAGGGCGATCAAGACTGTACTATCACTGAGATTAAAGATGGAACTCTTCATGTTGAATTTGCACAAGCGCAGAGAGCTGTAGCTCTTAGGCAATCAATCGTTTTCTATATTGATATGGAAGGTGAGGAAGTCTGTTTAGGTGGAGCAATGATTTCAAAAGCAGGGAAGTCTCATTACGAGAAATCCCTGGACCTTTAATTATTTTATAATTGTTTTATATTCTTTCTTTAACCCTAGGGCCTTGATTGTCTTTCGTCCTACTTCTGTAGAGTGAAGTAGTCCATTGAACTCTTGTGTAAGGCTCTTAGGACCAACTGTGATCATTGTTACTGGAGTAGAAGTATGTGAAGCTGTTGCCCATACTGCGCTCTGCTTATGTCCTAGCACTCTAGCAAAAATATTTGATCTCGTAATGTTTCCATAGGTATAGAAGGCCGCAAAGTCTTCAATATGAGGGACTTCTTTAAGTTTTAAGTTCTTATGATCTGGCCTATAGAATTCGTTCTTAGAACTTCTCATTAACTTTTTGATATCTTTATCAGAGAAAGAGTACTGCATATGTGACTCGAAATGTTCTTTCATATTAGCAATTGTTTGCTTCTCTTTTGGCCATTTTTGAACGTCACTCATGAGTTGTTGCGTTGATCTAGATTGTTTATAGATCTTGTCTAAAGTTGAAAAATCTCCATAGTTATAGTTTGATCTATAGTCTTCTCCCTTAAACTTCTCTCCTGTAACCTTAACTGGTTTTAAAACGTCATATCCACTGTAGCTAAATCCAAATCCACCTGTTTCATGATCAGCTGTAACAACAAGGAGAGTATCTTCTCTTCCCTTCATCCACTCGTGGAGTAGACCAAAAAGTTCATCGGCCCTAAGCATTTCGTGAAGTAGAAGCCCTGTATCGTTTCTGTGTCCGGCCCAGTCTATTTGGCCAGGCTCAATCATTAGAAAGAAACCATTCTCGCTATCTTCTAAGTTTTTTAAAGCTACAGAAGCCATCTCTTTTAGAGTCGGAATAACTCTATCTGTTTTAGATTTATTTTGAGTATGCCAAATTCCATCGGGCATAGCTGAGTTTTCAAATAGGCCAAGAATTTTTCCCTTTTCTGTTTTCTCAAGAGATTTCTTATCAAAGGCAAGTTGATAGTTTTTATTACTAGCAACCTCTAATAGGTTTATATCATCTTTTCTCTTTGACTTAAGAGAGATGTGAGAAGGTATTAGCCCTCTAAGCTCAGTATCATTCGTTGAGTTTTGCGGAAGAAAATGTCTAAGTCCTCCTGAGAGCATAATGTCTGGTCCAACTTCTAACATTTCTCTAGCGATTTCATTTTCATCGTTTCTTGAAGTGTTATGGGATGCAAAAGAGGCCGGAGTTGCATGTGTGATTCTTGTATCTGAAACGAGGCCTGTCTTTAGACCTTTTTCTTTAGCAAGCTCTAGAATAGTCTTTGAAACTTCTCCATGATGATCTAGACCAACTACTTCTGGGAGAGAGTATTCTCCTGTCGAGTACTGAGTAGCAGAACAAGAAGAATCTACAACGAGATTCTTTCCTGGATTTGTCATTACTGTACTAAGACTACCTGCAGCCATTAGTTTTTCTAGATTTGTTACTCTATTTTTAAAATGTTCTTCTTGAGAGTGCTTTGCAAATAACTGTAGCATAGAGAGCTGTTGAGGACCCATTCCGTCACCAATTACGAAAATGACATTCTTTATTTTTCCATTTTTTTGATAATAGTCTTTATTCTCTTTATTACAGGAAACGCTCAAAAGAATTAAGAGTGAGAGTACGAGTGCATTTTGCATAGATTTGCCCTTAGTAAATATTTTCTACAATGTTACAAAATTAATACGAATTTTCTAGGGGTAATATATATTGATTTTTCTAGGAAAGTAATAGGCCCTCAACAGAAAAATTGAGGGCTTAGTATATTTTTTAGTGATCGTGACCGCAGCTTGAACCTTCAGCATGAACATGTCCATGTGTAAGCTCTTCTGCAGTAGCTTCTCTGATACTGATAACTTCAACATCAAAGTTAAGGTTCATTCCTGCAAGAGGGTGGTTACCATCAAGAGTTAAACCTTCTTCAGCTTTTGCAATTACAGTTACGATTAGTGGGTGTCCACTCTCTGTTTGAACTTGTAATTGTTGACCGATAGTCATTTCATCAAAGTTAGGGAATTGAGACTTATCAATCATTTGAATTAAAGACTCTTCTCTTTCTCCGTATGCTTCTTTTGGCTCTACTCTTACTGAGATTTTATCATTTAAACCTTTTCCAGTTAGTGCATTTTCAAGTCCTGGAATAATATTTTGCTTACCGTGTAAGTAGCAAAGAGGTCCACCTGTATCAGAAGTATCAATTGTTTCACCTCCGTCAGTCTTTAGTGTGTAATTGATTTCTACTACATGATCGTTTTGAATTTTCATAATTTACCTTCTGTTACAATTTTTTTATTTATATCAAACTTCTTGATTTAAAGCTAATAGACTTCGGCTTTTCTTAAGCCTGTCATAGGGAAAGCTTAAGGTTAAATTGACTTTGAGATAAATGAAAAATATAGAATAATCTCTGTACTTGAAGTTATAACTCCAGTTACTTTTATTTTGTCTCTGCCAATTCAATTTAAAGTTGCTGGAGTTAGTACTTTCTAAGAAGATCTCTGATCTTAATGATATCTGCCTTTCGAGAGTGTCTATCGAGGAAAATGGCCTTACCATTCTTATTTGTTGCAAATAACTCAAAGTAGCCTCTATTCTCAAAGCCCTTAAGCTCTGGCTGTGCTCTCATTTTTGCAACATTTGGAGAGTCCATAAAATGATGAAGTTCAACTGCATCCTTATTGTCTAACTCAATAACTTTTTTCATCACTGGTACCCAAAATACCTTGTGTTGAATTGTTATGAGTTCACCTTTTTTTGTAATTGTTTTTTCGTAGAAATAGAGAGCTATCAATAGAGCAGGCAGCCCATAGATTATTCCAAGTACTGAATATGCCAGAACAACATTGATAGTATCTTCTGTCGCAATGAGCTTATTGATTGCTCCAGACACGGCTAAGTACATTGCACTAACTACTGCAATAATTGCAATAAGGTAGCCCCAGAATATCATTGGAAGTCCATAAGACTTGATAGATATTGATTGATCTTTAATTTTGACTCTATCAGTTTCATCTTCTGAAACTGGAAACATATACATTAATCCCATAGGCGAACATTAGTTAAAAGCCTGTAAATTGGCAAGTTAAATCAATGATAGACAGAAGTCGTGATGCTCTGTGATCTCTTTTATCTGATCTTGGGTATGGGAAAGAAAGCACTTAGATATCGCATTAAAAGTTTCTTGGTTCTGATAGTTAAATCTTTCCTCTTTAGGGATATCTAGATTGAAGACAGAACAGAATTCCAGCCAAAATTTTTCTTCCACCGCAGCTAGAGCAATATATTTTGCATCTGCAGTTTTATAAAGTGAATAGCAAGGGTAGAGGCCATTATGGAGAAATTTTGATCTGCTATTTCGCAGCGAGTTGGGCCAGAATGCACTAAATATCTCTTCAGTACTCTCTAGCAGATACGTAGTATGAATATAACTCTTACTTTCTTGTCTAACTTTAAAGATAACTGCAAGTAAATCAGTGGCCACTTTGTGACCAAAGTTTATTCCTGCAATTGGTAAAAAAGGAGGCGCAACTATATCTTCGTTTCTATTTTCAATATGAAGTGAAAGTAAACCAGTCATTGCAAGCGCATTAAGGTCATGCATAGCCGTCTTAGATTCTTTTGATGCCTTCATATCAACGACTGCAAGATTATGGTTTAGAGAGAGGATAGATTCCTCATCAATACCAAGGCTCTCTTGAACTTTATTTGGAAGCCCATTAATAACACCGGTAGCACTCATTAAGAGCTTTTTGATTTCTTCCTTAATAGTAGGAGATTTAAAGTCTAGTCTCAAAACTTCTTTGGAGTTATTTAGCTCCTTATACCAATCTTTGAAACTTGGATCAAATTCCGCAAAGGCTCCTGCACAGAAAGGGTCCTGGAAAATATGATCTTCTACTTTAATAACTCTGGCACCAAGACCAGCAAGAATTTTTCCTGCTAAAGGTCCTGGAAGTCTATGTCCAAAGTCTAATATTGTAACGTCTTGTAATATTTTATTCACTATCTTTTGCTTCTTCTTCAGGTGATGTTGTTGGTCTTAAAGTTTCAATAAACTCTTCAAGGCCAGTACCTGCTATTTCACATTCATTTAAATTACAAATTTCCCACTTATCTTCACCATCTCTTGTGTAATCTAGAACGAATCGACTTAAGAAGTAAGGCATGAAGTTTATAAATTTAGAATTTTCCAACCATTCAACTGGCAACTTAACAACTCTATATGCAGTATCAGGGTAACTAAGAGCTCTTAAAGCTTCTCCACAGTTAAGTGGATTCTTTAATGACTCATGAATAAAGTCTTCCTGAATATCTTTTACTTTATCTAAGTATTCTCTATCACCAAATAGAACTGCTGCTCTTCTAATAATATGAATTAGAGTTGAAGCTGGTGACTTATAAGATTGGTCCATTGAGTTTACACTTTGATTCGGGTAGAGCTCATGGTCATTAGTAGCTTTTGCTCTTGTTAGTACTTTGTCCCCATCTACAAATTCTTTAAGGATATACTCAAGAGTATCTTGGAAGTTTTGCTTAAATACTGGGTTACCAGTAACTTCATAGACTCTAAGTTGAGTTTCTGCAAAGTTAACATAGTCTTCTAGATAAGGAAGACTTGCCCCTCTTGTTGTTGAGTGACGAATTTTCATTCCTTGCTCATCTTTTGAAACGAGAAAGTTAGTGTAGAGACCTTCAAGAGTTGTATTAAAAAGTGACGATGCTTTTTGTCTTATTATATCAATTTGACAGTATTGCATTACGTCTACAAGTGCAGAAACCATCATGAAGTTCCAACTCGCAACACCTTTATTATCAGTCATTGGAGGAACTCTCATTTTTCTTTCATTCTGAATAGCTTTCTTTGCTTTTCTAATTGTATTCCAGCCGTCTTGTGTAAAGAAGTCTGAACGAAGGTCGTAGTTAAGTGAGATAACATTTAAACCTTTATCGAAGTTTCCTTCTTTAGTGATATTAAACCATTTTTTTATTGTTTCACTATTATCAATCAAAGACTCTGTTTCATCTTCATAATTCTTTAGAGCATCTTCAAATTCTTCAATAGTAAATGTGTGGTAAAGACCCTCAACACCCTCTGAATCAGCATCTTGTGCTGTTAAGAAGTGAGCAGACTCACCAAGCATTTCAGCTTCTAAGAAGTCTAGTGTTTGAATAAGACTGTCGAAAATTATTGGGGAAGGGTAGAGAACACTTGCTTTTGAAAGAAGCCTCAATAGTCCTGCTTGGTCATAAATCATTTTTTCAAAGTGAGGAATAAGCCACTTTTCATCAGTAGAGTATCTATGGATACCTCCACGTGCATGATCGTAGACTCCGCCCATAAGCATCTTCTCAAGAGATAGTATGATGTGCTCACCTTGGTCTTTTTGAATCATACCTTCTAACATTTGCTCAATTGCCCACTCATAAAATGAGAACTGAGGAAATTTTGGAGACTGTCCGTAACCACCGTTCTTTTCATCAGCAAATTGTTTAACAGCATCCATAACTGCTGCTGGAGGTGGAAAGTGTCCTTGGTACTCAACTTTATCTTTTGGAACAAGACCTTTTGCTATTGCCTCTGTCACATTAGTTGCATTCGTTTCAATTTGCTCTTTCTCTTCTTTGAAGGCCCTTAATAGCTCAGAAGTTAATTCTTTAAAGCTTGTTTGACCTTCAACTGCATTCTTAGGGAAGTATGTACCAACGAAGAATGGTCTCATATCAGGTAGTAGAAATGCTGATAAAGGCCAACCACCACTCTGAGTAAATAAGTGACATGCTTGTTGGTAGTAGTTGTCTACATCTGGAAGCTCTTCTTTATCGACCTTTATATTGATGAAGTTTTCATTCATGAAGTCTGCTGTCTCTTGATCTCCAAAAGATTCTGCTGCCATAACATGACACCAGTGACATGTAGAATATCCCACAGAAAGGAAAATTGGCTTGTTCTCATCTTTAGCTCTTTGGATTGCTTCTGGTCCATAACTAAACCAATGAATGAGGTTATCTTTGTGTTGAAGAAGGTAGGCCGATTTCTCGTCAGATAATCTATTATATGTTGTATTTTGCGTCATTTCAGTTTTCTCCATTTATTTATCAGAAGATATTTTAAAGTATATTTTTGCTCAAAACCACCTAAAATCTCGAAATTTGGTAGAGATCTTCGTTTCCCCCGATGAACACAGGGTAAAATCTATGTACTAGACTAGACAGATCAATTTCGAGGGGGGTAAAAGCCTCTTCATATGTTTAATAGTTCTCAAAAAGAATATTCACTTCTAGACGAAAGTCTGCAGATGCTTGCGCGCGTCATGAACTCGAGCAAAATGAGAGCATGTGTACGATATTTAAATACACTAGCTATCTTTATTATTTTAGGAGTTATCTTCTCTAAAGAAACTACTCTTGGAACTGCTGAGCAATCATTAATCATAAACAAGTCAAATAAAGAGTCTACTTACTTTTTAGATGAGAAAACATATTACCAATTTCCATTGGTTAATAAGTCCTTTGGTGGAGTTCCTCTTGAGCATATTGAGAACTTCTCAAAAAAAGATACGAGAAATCTGATTGTTTCAGCTGTAAAAAATAAGAAATTAAAAAAGAGACTCTCTCGGTATATAGCAACAACTATGGAGATTTGTGAAAAGTATCAAATCGATCCATTTTGGGCATTAAGTGTAATGTGGACTGAGAGTCATTTTAATTTAAGGGCCAAAAGTTCTGTTTCTGCAACTGGGTTAATGCAAATTATGCCAGGAACAGGGGTTTATTTAAGTAAGCTTCTAAAGATGCCAGTCAAAGAAACTATTGTTTATGAAAATATAAAAGATCCAAGTTTAAATATTGAGATGGGCGTATTTTATCTAAAGCGTTTACTTAAGATGTTCAAAGGGAATTACACTCTTGCGACTGTTGCCTATAATATGGGGCCAGGTGGAGTCTATAGAAGACTTAGAAATAAGCAAGAGGTAGGGGTCAGGAATTTATATTTAGACAAGGTTAGAAGACACTATAAATTAATTTCTAAAAATTTTACCAATGGCAAATCTAAGAGATATCTCTCTCTTCAAAAGACTTTTGTTGTTAATAATCCTAAAACTTCTTATCTTTACACACGCTTATATGAAGTTGATAAAATTTTTCATTTCGTCGAATTCCCAAGCTTTGATTACCGATTGGCTCTTAACTCGATTGGTCAATTAGAAAAATCGCTCTAAATTCTCACATAGCGTCTAGTTTTGCTCTGACTAAAGTGGTAGATTATTTACCCGTTGTGTCTTAATTTTCAAGGAAGTGAGAAAAAATGTCTTTATCAAAAGTCATTGCTATAGATGGACCTTCTGGTAGCGGGAAGTCGACTATTGCTAAACAGTTAGCTGAAACTCTTGATTTACTCTATATTGATACAGGTGCCATGTTTAGAGCGCTTGCATATTGTTGTGATCAAAGAAATATACCTTTAACAGCTGGTCCTCAAATGGACGAGTTTTTATCTAATATTAAGCTGGAGTACGGAAAGTCGGAAGATTATCTCATCGGTATTGATGGAGAGAATCTTTCTCATAAGATTAGAGAGCACAATGTCTCTAAGCTTGCCTCTATCATTTCTCAAATTCCACAAGTGAGAGAATTTCTATTGAACTTTCAAAGAGACCTCGCTAGTCGAGTCGTTTGTGTCATGGAAGGAAGAGATATAGGTACAGTTGTATTTCCTGATGCATTTTGTAAATTCTTTGTAACTGCTTCAGTTGAAGTACGCTCTAATAGAAGATTAAATCAATTAAATGAAGGGGGAGAGTCTAACCTCTCTCTTGAGCAAATAATGACTGATGTTAAGAAGAGAGATGAGAGTGACATGAATAGAGAAGTTGCTCCGTTAAAAATGGCAGAAGATGCTAGCTTAGTAGATACTAGTGAAATGGAACTTCTCGATGTACTTAACTCACTGAAAGACTCTGTTCTAGCGAAGGCCAAGGGGACTGGAATCTCTCTGTGAAAATTCTAATCAATAGAACAGATGCGCTCGGTGATACAATATTGACTGAGCCTATTGCAGCCCTACTTAGATTGACCTTTCCTGATGCAGATATCAGATTTCTAATCTCGCCTATCTCTGCACCACTATTTGAGGCCCATCCGTATGTGGATGGAGTATTTCTCTATAAGAAGAAATCGTCTCTTTTAAGCAGAATAAAAACCTTAGGTAATATTTTAAACGAATTTAAACCAGATATTTATATTTTTGCTGGTGGAGATCAGTTTGTAAGTTTTTATATGTGGCTCAAAAGAGTTGATAAACGAGCAGGACTAATCTCAAAACTACCTAGTTTCTTATTTTTAAACTATGGAGTTAGACAAAAAAGATCACTCGTAACTATGCATGAGAGTGAGTACAACTTAAACCTTCTTAGAGGTCTTGGGATCGTTCATGATGTGAAAAATGAGTTTGATCTCTCTCCAAAGATTTTTATAAATGATGAGAAGAGACAGGCATCAATTGATTTATTCAAAGAGTCCTTAAAAGATGAAGGTCTAGACCCTTCTCTTGGCAATATATTTATTCATCCTGGTATGACAGGACATACTTTAAATTGGTCTTCTAGAAACTATGGAAGGTTAATTGATAAGATGGAGAGTTCTTTCCCTAATCAGTTTAACTGGATTATATCTCACACAGCGAGTGATCAACAGTATTTAGTTGGTTTAAGGGATCATATTGAGAAGACACCTCACTTACATAATAAAGTTTATTTCTTTGACGGTGGAATTAATGGTTTAAGAGACTATATGAATGTTCTCTCTACAGCCGATGCCTTTGTTGGTCCAAGTACAGGCACAACCCATATTGCAAATATTCTTGGTGTAAAAACAGTAGGTATATACTCACCAATTAAGGTTCAAAGTACTCTTAGATGGTCTCCATACAATAGAGATGAAGATAAGCTTAGATTAGTTGTGCCAGATGTTGTCTGTGGAGAACAGTTTAAGTGCGCCGGAAATTCTTGTCCTTATTATGAGTGTATGTCTAAAATTGAAGTTCAAGATATAATGAGTGAATTAATAGATTTATTAAATTTGGAGAAATAGTGACCTCAATAATCACAAAAGATAATTTTAAAAAAATAACAGAGAAGTTCTCTGATGTTGGGCCAATACTAGTTATAGGCGACATTGGATTGGATAAGTATACTTTTGGCGACGTTAAAAGAATATCTCCAGAAGCTCCAGTTCCTGTACTAGAAGTTACTAAAGAGTGGACTACACTTGGTCTAGCAACGAATATTTCCAATAATCTTTCTTCACTTGGTGTCACATCTACTATTTGTGGAGTTGTTGGAGAAGATATGCACGCAAGTAAGCTTGAGAGCCTGCTTGAAGAAAATGACTTATCTATTTGGGGAGTTGTTCGCTGTAATGAGAGACCAACTATTTTTAAAGAGCGTATAACTACTTCAACACAACAGATATGTAGAGTTGATTATGAAGACAAGTCACAGTTATCTTCTTCTACACAAGAGAGATTACTAGAGAGAATCAATGAGTTCATTCCTAATCATAGCGGTGTACTCATAGAGGATTATGGAAAAGGGACTCTTTCTAAAGAAACTATCGCTGAGGTAGTGGAACTTGCTAGAAAGCATAATAAGAAAGTCTTTGTTGATCCATCTAGAACAACACCTCCTGAGCACTATAAAGGCGTGAATGTTCTTAAACCCAATAGAGCTGAGGCAGAAACGATGGTCTCTATGCTTGGGCATAACACGACTGATGTCTTAGAGATGGCTAAAATTCTTTCAGAATCCTTAGATATACCTGAAGTAATTATAACTCTAGGTGGGGAAGGTATGGCAATCTTCACAAAAGGTGATGATAAGGTACGGATTATTCCTACAGTCGCCAATGAAGTTTTTGACGTCTCTGGAGCAGGGGATACTGCAATTTCACTACTTACATCATCTTTACTGGCCGGAGCATCTTTAACAGACGCTTGCTGGCTTGGTAACTGTGGTTCAGGTGTAGTTGTTGCTAAGAAAGGTACGGCCACTGTTAATCTAGATGAACTAGAAGAATTCTACGACGACATTTCTAAAAACTTTAATAAATAGCTTATCTGACCCTTTTCTTTGAAGAGGGTCGTCCTTTCTTTTGTCACTATTCGCTGCCTTTTACTTATTTTGTATATTTTTTCAACATCTCTTTGTCATACTTCTACACAATAAATTGTTAAGAAATATTAAATCTTTAAATGACCTGTTGTGTTATAATGAGGTCTATAGCTTTTGATCTGCAGATCATTCTATTCTGTGCTTTTTAAGGAGGCGTATCAGAGACTAGACTTAACAGTGAATTTTACATTTACACATTCTTGGCCATGGAAATTGCACAAGACTATCCTCATTTTTCAGTTCAACTGATCAATTGTTAGTTACCCAATTTTGGCCATTACTCGAAAGGTCTTGAACCTTTTAAACCGTTAGTCTTGCGGGGGATTTGCCCCCGCATCATTCCTTTCTTTTATCTATTTGATTTTACCCGCTTCGTCTTGATCATTTTCTATTCCTATGACAAAATGCGACGTTTAGAATTAATGTTCTAGCTATACTAGAATTCAAGGGAAATACGAAAATGATTAAAAAACTAGATGAGCTTTTCTCTCAGTTTGAGGGAAAAATTGATGAGCTAACAAACCAGGCCGATATTTTAAATCTAAAGTCTGAATTTCTTGGAAAGAAAGGATTGATTTCAGATGTCCTTAAGTCTCTTAAAGATGCGACTCCAGAAGAAAGGAAGGCCATAGGTCCTAAGGCCAATGATATTAAGAATGACATTACTAAAATGGTTGCTAGTAAGCTTACTGCTATAGAAGCACAAGAGATTAATGAGAAGTTAGCTTCAAATCGTATTGATATTACGCTTACTGATAATATCAAGGTTGGTAGCTCTCTTGGTGGTGGCTTTCACCCTAGAACGCTAATTCAAAGAGAAATTGAAGATATTTTCCTATCTATGGGATTTGATATTTTAGATGGACCTCATATTGAGGACGAATTTCATAACTTTGAGGCCTTAAATATCCCTGGTGATCACCCAGCAAGAGATATGCAGGATACTTTCTGGTTTCACGACCCAAATAAAGAGTCTGATGAGAAGAAGCACTTACTGAGAACTCATACATCTACTGTTCAAGTACATGGAATGCAGTCGCGTAAGCCACCATTTAAATTTATTGCTCCAGGTACAGTATTTAGATGTGAAAGAACAGATGCTTCTCACGAGATGGTATTCAATCAACTTGAGGGAATGATGGTTGGTGAAGATATCTCTGTTGGTCATCTCATTTACTTTATGAAGACAATCTTGAAAGAAATTTTCAAAAAAGAAGTGGAAGTACGTTTACGTCCTGGATTCTTTCCATTCGTTGAGCCTGGTTTTGAACTAGATATTAAATGTCTTATTTGTTCAGGAAAAGGTTGTTCTGTTTGTAAGCAGGTTGGTTGGCTAGAACTTCTACCATGTGGAATGGTTCATCCTAATGTTCTAAAGGCCGGGGGAATTGATCCTGAGAAATATAATGGATTCGCTTTTGGTCTTGGTTTAGATCGTCTTGTAATGATGAAGTATGGAATAGACGATATCAGACACCTGCAAAGTGGTGACTTAAGATTTAACACTCAATTCAAAACATTTTAGTAGAAGGAAATATATATGTTAATTAGTACTGAATGGATTAAAGACTTTGTTTCTATTCCAGATATGTCACCAAAAGACCTTGGTGTTAAATTTACTTTAGGAACTGCTGAAGTTGAAGAAGTAATTGTTATAGGTGATCACTTAGAAAAAATTAGAGTGGCCGAAATTATTGAGATTGAAAAACATCCTGAAGCAGATAAGCTAAACCTTGTTACATTTAATTACGGTGGTAAAGAAAATAAGAGAGTTGTTTGTGGAGCGGCTAATGTTAAAGTTGGTCTTAAAACTCCATATGCGCCTTTAGGAGTTTCTCTACCTAATGGTCTCTTCTTAGAACCTAAGAAGATCAGAGGTGTTTTATCTGAAGGAATGCTATGTTCTGAAGAAGAACTTGGTTTTGCTGAAGAGTCTTCTGGAATATTAGAGCTACCTGCAGATGCTCCTATTGGTCAAAATATGATTGATTACTTCAACGAAACAAAAGATGTTCTTTTAGACGTTGATAATAAATCTCTTACACATAGACCAGACCTTTGGGGACATTACGGACTTGCTAGAGAATTCGGTGCAATTTTTGAAGAAGAATTAAAAGTTCCTTACAACGATGAGTGGGCAAAAAAGTTAAAAGAAAAATTCTCAACAGATAAGTCTCCTATCACACCTAAGCTAGAAGGTGAGAGTGCTTGTAAAGCATACTTTGGTTTATCTGTAGATAATGTAACTGTTAGTGAATCACCTTCTTGGATGAAGAAGAGATTACTCGCTGTTGGTTTAAGGCCTATTAATAATATCGTGGATATCTCAAACTATGTAATGGTTGAATTAGGTATGCCTCTTCATATCTTTGATCGTGATCTTATCAAAGATGATAAAATAATTATTAAGTCTTTAGGCTCTGAAGAAGAGTTCGTTACTTTAGATGAAGAAAAGAGAAAGCTTATAGCTTCAGATACTGTTATCTGTGATAGCGAGAAGCCTCTTGTCATTGGTGGACTAATGGGTGGTCTTACTAGTGGTGTAACGGAGAGTACTAAGAAAGTATTTATCGAAGTAGCAAACTGGCAAGCAGCAATGGTTAGAAGTACTTCTACAAGATTAGGTTTAAGAACGGATTCTTCGCAGAGATATGAGAAGACTTTAGATTCTAAACTTTGTGAAAGAACTATGCTTAGAACACTTGAGTTAATTCTTGAGCTTTGTCCTGATGCTAAAGTTGTAGGTAAGTTAGAGTATGATGGTGAAGATTTAAATTCTATTCCTACTTTAAAAATAAATACATCATTCAAAAAAATTCAAACAGTACTTGGTTTAGAAGTCAGTGAAGATAGAATAGTTTCAATCTTTAAAGCACTTGATTTTGGAATTGAAAAAAACAATAACGACCTTGTTGTTACAATACCTAGCTATCGTTCGACTAAAGACATAGATTGTGAAGCTGACCTTATTGAAGAGGTAGGGCGTATCATAGGTTATGATAACATTACTCCGAGCTCTCCTAAGCTTACTATAGAGCCTGTAAGGCTTACTCCTGCACAAGAGCTACATAGAAAGATTAGAGACTTCATGGTATACAATGGTAATTCATTTGAAGTTAATTCTTATCCTCTTGTAGGAGAAAAACTTTTAGAGAAATGTTCTTGGCCTACTCGCTCTGGTTTAGATCTTTTAAACTCTATATCAAAAGATCATTCTATTATGCGTGACTCTATTGTTCCTAATGCTATTGCCATTACTGCAACTAACGTTAAGAACTTTGATCAATTCTCTTTCTTTGAACTAGGTAGAACGTATCATAAAGGAAAGAAAAACTTTGCAGAAGAAAAGAGTGAACTAATCATTGCAATGTATTCGAAAGATGAAACACCTTTTATGAACCTAGTTAATAAGACTACAAACCTTTTAAACTCTACTAATATTCCTTTTGATTTAAGTGAAAAGCACCCTAAGTTTAAGAATGAACTTATTAGTGAAGACTGGGTTGGAGTACATCCATTTGAGTTCTATAACGTACGTATAATGGGTAAAATGAAAGGTGTAATCACTAGTATTCATCCATTAATACTTAAGCAGTATAAGATAAAAGGTCATTTAAGCGTTGCTGTAGTTGATTTAACTCAAGTAGAAGCACGTCCACTTAAGGATAAGGTTAAATATAAGCCTCTTTCTAAGTTCCCTGGGTCTACTTTTGACTGCACTGTTGTAGCAAATGAGCATACAAATGTAGGAGAAGTGCTAAATTCACTTAAAAAACTCAAAATTAAAGAACTTCAGAGTACAAAAATCGTTGATATTTTCAATTTAGAGACAAAAGAAAAGGCAATTACCCTTAGATCTGTCTTTATGGACCCTGAAAAAACCCTCGATGGTGAATTTATTACACAATCTTCGAAAAAAATCGTCGAAGAGCTCGAAAAAGCCGGCTTTTCGCTAAGGTCTTAAAATTACACAAATTAAGGGTCGCTTTCGCGGCCCTTTTTAATGTCCGACTAATAGTATCCATTAATTCCTCTTAAAAACACGTAACATATTGAAATACTTTTTGTTTTCTCGAAAAAAAAATGAAAAAAAAAAGATAATAATTAAAAAAAAGGGTTGACCTTTTTGTAGCACATGCGTAGTATCCGTTCTGTTCCCAAGACATACAAACTTAGAAACGAAGCACACAATGCTTTACAAGGTTTGTCTGACTCTTAAGGGAAGCTCTTTAAAATTCGAATAATAGTTAAAGATATGACGCTTCGGCCGATTATCAAGATGAGAAGATCCCAAAAATAGTATAAGTGCTAATTAAAGTCTTGGCGTAACTAAATCTTGGATGCTGTAAAAAGTTGAAGTTAGTAACGTGGAAAATCCAAAAGCCAAGAGCCAAATTTATTTGGAAGATTTAGAGCACTGTATATCAATTTTTAATTTTTAAATTTTAATGAAGACAACAGTTCATATT